>Ga0181573_10000830_pt1 | contig 31919 bp, 24 predicted proteins | sample 101ome_25_FD_148643 | JGI IMG/M metagenome (GOLD analysis project Ga0181573, IMG submission 148643) | Coastal salt marsh microbial communities from the Groves Creek Marsh, Skidaway Island, Georgia - 101409BT metaG (spades assembly) | ecosystem: Environmental > Aquatic > Marine > Intertidal zone...
CCCCAGCAACGCCCCCCGGCGGTCATCGCACACGATGACATCCACCTCGTCCTGCAACGCCGCAAGCACCCCACCCATGCGCTTGCGCGCACCACTCGCGCTCGCCCCACCCACAAACATCTTTCGCGCATACACGGAAGAAGACCCAGAACTTCTCGCGTGCAGTCTCCCTCTCCCAGACGAACCCGCCGCCCCACCCGACCGCGAAAAGGGGTTCACGCTCGCGGTATTCGCCAGCGCTTCATCGGCTGCCTTGCCGCTGCACGACGTGGTGATCACGCCGAACACCGCGTCGCGCTCGTCGTCCTTGGCCCGACCAGATTCCCCGTTGCCACCCATGTCCACCACGCCCCAGTCCTCGTCATCCGAATGGATCGCCTCCATGGATCGATCGTTGATCGTTGATCGTTGATCGTTGATCGTTGATCGTTGATCGTTGCGGGTGCGTGGTGGTGGGGGCAGACACGAGGAGGAATCCCGAGCGAATTCTTTCAACGAAAATTCAAATTCGAGAATTTGAATTTGGCAAGTCCCGGTACACCGTTTCAGACGCCCGCGCGACGTGTGGGTGCGCGCATTGTACGTACGTACGTGTGTCGTGTGTGGTACGTCACGTCGGGGTACGAAAGTTCAAAATTCGTCTCGTTTTGCCGATCGGTCCAAGGACAACAACCCAAAGAGTAAAAATTTGTGAACTTTCCTTCATGCCGTCCACTCCAGACACCCTGGATGGCAGTGGGGACACGGATGGATGCGTAGAACGGGGGGACCCTGCTGGTGCTGGAGCTGAGAGAGAACGAGGGCGAGAGACTGCGTTCAAGGATTCAGAAGGGGCAGCGGAGGAGGCAGCGGAGGAGGCAGCGGCGCCCCTGTCTCGTCGTCTGCAACGCGCCATGTCTTCCTCGCTCTCGTCGCTTTCCTCGCTCGTGGACTTTGCTGGGATCGTCAGCGCAGTCAGGGATGAGGATACGGAGCTTCGGGAAGGGCAGAGGGCAAAGGCGCTCGACATGTTACAGCACGCGAGTATGATCGTGCAGATGGAGAATGAGGAGTTTATGGCTGAGTTTACGGATGTTCGTGGCAGTACGAGTGCGAGTGCGAGTGGTCGTGTCGAGGAGGTCGAGGTGGGTGACGCGGAGGGTGGTGGTCTGCCCGGGCCGGGAGTTGGTTCTTCTGGCGCGCCTTCTCCTTCTCGAGACGACGAGGTGTCGTCGTATCTGCCGGGCAAGGCGGATTACGCGGGTGTCTGGCCGGTGTTTTCCCGGCAGTTTTGGTTGGATAGTATCATCTTGATCGTCCTGGGTGGGGTGCTGGGGCTGGCGTTGGTGTTGACCTCCGACATGCGACATGCGTCGACGGCGCCCAAAAAGACTCACTACTCGCGATCGTTTCCGACCACAGCTGTATAGGCTATCAATATGCTATAACGTCTGCACCGGCAGCGTATCTCACCGTAGACAATCCTGGGTATCCGCTCGAGAACTATGGGTATTTCGAAGGGCAGCTCTGGTGGATTGGCATCGGCGCGGGGACGGGTCTGTTCGTCGGGTTGTTGCGGGAGGTGTTGAATCTGCGGGCCTATTTGGGCTTCGTCGCATTGATCCAATTACAAGACGCGTCGGTCGTCCAAAGTGCAAAGGTGGTGCTGTGTTCGATTGTGAGTCTCGCGGGGAGTGCCTCTGTCGGACCCGAGGCGGGGTTCAGTGCGATCGGGGGCGGCATGGCGGCGCTGCTGTACAAGTACATACTCAGGTGGGACAAGCGGAAGGATCGGACGCGGTACACGTATTTTATTCTGGCGGGGATGGCGGGGGCGTGCGTGTTTTCGTGCAATGAACCCGAGCGTTCGAAGTACTACGTTACGAGAGTACTACGACGAGGACGCTCGACTTGCGAACGCTCACGCAGCTGCTCGTTTTCCTTGCAGGTTTTCTGGGTTTCTCCCGGCGCCGCTTCTGGGGTGTCTGTTGGTTTGGGAGTTGGGGCTTCCGCCGATGGCGTTTGGGTTGAACCAGGTGCATTTTCTGAGTCTGTTGGGGATGGCGGCGGTTCCGTCGTCCGGCGTGTTTTTTTCGTTGGGAAGAAAGGTGCGTGGGTGAGGCGTGGGCGAGGAGTCGGTGTTTGCAGGTCCAAGCGTCTGTCGTCTCTGCGCTCACTCGAGCTACCCCTCGTTCTCGAACGCTCGAACGCTCGAACGCTCGAACGCTGCAGGCGACGTCGTTCAACCCGACGGTTCTGGAAATTCCCGGGTCGTTGGACTACAACCCGCCCAACTACTACTTTGCGGTGGGCATCTTGTACGGTATCGGGGGGGCGTTGATGGCGACGTACTTTGTTGCGGTACAGTTGCTCGTGCTGGGGGTATTTCGCCCCGTCAAACGGATCTGTCGGCGCGTGGCAGGGCCGCGGGGGGGCAGGGTCGTCGTGGCGGTGCTGGGGGGTACGATCTACGGTGTGGTTGGGTGGATGCTGCCGCTCACGATGGGGGACGGCAGCGTGCCGCTCATCGCGCCGGTGACGTACGCGAACAAATTGGATACATCGGTTATGGCGGTGAGCTGCTTCGTGAACGTGGTGTGCTTCTGGGTGTCGATAGAGACGGGGTTCGTCGGCGGGATCTTCACGCCGCTCATCTACACGGGCAGTCTCTTGGGCGGTGTGTTTTCCAACGTGGCGCAGATCAATACGCAGGTGGCGAGGTCGTGCGGTTTCATCAGCTTGGCCGCGGCACTCATCCCGGCCCCGATCACCCTCTGTTTTTTCGCGGCGTCGATCTTCCGTCTGGGCGCGCCCTACCTGTTCCCGCTGATGACGTGCGCCTTCACGAGCCACATTCTGTTCGACGCCACCGGCGTCGCCAAGCACCTCACGAGGACCCTGCGCGCCCACCGGCTCGGGATCAAAATCCGGACCGTCGCGGGGAAGCGGAAGAACCGGAACAAACAGAACGTGAATTGGGTTGAAGCGAATGGAGCCAACAATGAATGACAAGGAATATTCATACCACTCAGGCAAACATGTCGTCGTCGTCGTCGTCGTCGTCGTCGTCGTCGTCGTCCTTCCCGCCCTCCTCCTCCTCCTCGTCAGACACGTCAATGTACCTCGCCGCGGCCCGCTTGAAGTAGTCCCGCTGCCTCCCATACACGTCCACGTCTCCTTGCTCCATCAACATCGTCGCGGCGCTCGTCACCTCGTCGAATTTCTTCCTATCAAACGCACCATCATCATCACCCGTCGCCCCGAGCTGCCCCTTTTGCGCCCTCGCCAACCGCTTCTTGGCCGCCGCACTCAAAAATTTCTTCCCACCCCCGCCACCTCCCTTCCCACCCAGCCGCTTCAACGCTCCGGCCACCGTCTCCCCCTCCCGCAACGCTTTATAGATCGTAAACTGCCACCGAGCGAGCTCTGCCGGCGTGGCCGGCACGTCCGCATCGATCGCCGCCGCTCGCCGCGCCGCCGCCTCTTCGATCCGCCGCCGCGTCTTCTCATCCACCACGATCTCGTCCTGCTTGTCCTCCAACCAACCGTCCGCCTCTTCGTTACCGTCGTTCCCGTCGTTACCGTCGTCACCGTCGTCGTCGTCCTTGCGCCCTTCCCGCATGGTGAACGCCTCGATCGCATACCCGTGATCCCGCTCCAGCCGCTTCATATCATCCTCACCCTGCATACCCCCAGCACCGTCGCCGTCACCCTCCCGAGCCAACTCGGCCAACTCCCGACGCTCCTGCGCCCGGATACGCCGCTCAGTCTCCGTATCGTCGATATCGCCGTCCGCGTCGCGCGCAGACGGACCCGGCACGTCGTCGTCCAGCTCGAGATCAGAGTCTGACAGGAACGACTGCGCTTGCTGTTGCTCACGACCGCGGCCCGTGAGTCCCGCGTCAGTCTCGGCGTCGGCGTCACGGACCCGGCGATTCGACAGCTTTTCTGCCCGCTCCGCCTGCTCATCGGCCAGCGCTCGCTTCACGATATCGTCCGTGGTGGTATTCACCGTCGTCGGAGTACCCGCGTGGTCTCCATCGTCACGAGCACGCTTCATTCTGGTCTTTTTTATGACAAAATTGACAAAATTTCGTTCTCTCAACGTCTTCTCGCTCTCTCTCCCATGACCATAGACACCTAGACACCGTCGTCATGATGGAGCTGCTGTGGAAAACGGGGTCGGCGGGAAACGACCTTCCACCGACGCCAACGTCCACGTCCGTGTCATTGGTCGTTGGTATCCTCTGCCTCTCGCTGCTCTTCGTCTCCGTGCTCAACCTGGGTCTGTCGTATTCGCTGCACGTGTTGCATATTCGACGGGCGTCGGGGTGTTCGAAGGTGGCGTCGGAGACGTTGTCGGCGCTTCGTCAGGCGGAGTCTGCAGAGTATCCGGCGGCTCGGCACCGGTGGTCGGTGACGTCGAGGTCGGGGGCGAATAAGCTGGTGCCGATTCTGTGTGTGGAGTGTATGGATACGATTGCGCCGTATGGGATCGCGAGGGAGAGTACGGTGAGGCGCTGTACGAGGTGTGGGGTGGGCGTGCATGATGGGTGCCTGAAGCACGTGAAGGATGCGTGTCGGGGGTTGGACGCGGTGCGAGAAGGAGGAGGGTCTGGTCAGCCGCATTATTGGTTGGTGAGTGGGACGGTGTTTGAAGATGAGCTGGTCGGTGGTGGTCGTATGGGGGGTGCGGGGGGGGCACAGCGGCCCGGGGCCGCCCAGGACGCTGGCTCGAGGAGAAAATCTGCTGCCACTGCGTCGACCCCGGCCTCCTCGACGGCCACTGCGCCAGTCGAAGACGCGAATGCGGATGAGACTACGTCGGATACGTTGGATACGTCGGATCGGTGTTTGTATTGCAAGCAGCGGGTGGCGAGGTTGCAGACGCCGGGGTACAGTCGGCGGTTGCTGCCGGCGGATCCGACGTGGGTGTGTGGGCATTGTGGGGAGGTAGCGCACGTGGCCTGCTTTGTGCGGTGTCATGAGAGTGTTCCTCATTTGAGTACTGTGACGAGGGCGTATCGGCGGGCGCTGCAGCGGCAGGGGTCTGTCGTCGATCGGGAGGGGGAGGGGGCTGGCCCGTCTGTGGCCGTGTTGTCGGAGCTCGGGAAGGAGGACGTGTGCAGGATCGGGAGCGGATGCAAGCTGTTTGCGTTGCCGAGTAGCTGCGTACGGGATCGGGGCATTGTCGCGTCGGTGGCTGGCGGTGATGGAAAAGGGAGCGGCCGGGGGGCCAAGGCGCCACCGGGGACCATGGCCGGGGTGGGGGAACGGAAGCAGGGCGGGGGCGGGAGCCGGGATGGAGGCGTCGTGCAGATGACGCGGGGGAACTTGAAGGGGTTGAAGATTCCCGGGGCAGGGAGTTCGAGTTCGAGTTCGAAGCGGAACAAGCGGAAGCGAGCGTGGTGGAAGCGGGTGTTCTCGTCCGAGACGCTCGACTGGGGTCGGTGGGAAGTTCTGCCGCACGCGCTCCCGCCCAAGTGTCGGCCAGTATTGGTCTTTATCAACACGAAGAGCGGTCCGCAGGTGGGGACGATCCTGCGGGATCAGGTACGTTAAAGTTATGGCGGGGGGTGGCGAGCCGCTCGCGCGGGGGGCGAGGGGGGATGGCTGGCGTGCGCGCTCGTTATCTCACTGCCTTACTGTGTCACTGCCTCACCCCGCTTCCCGCTCGTTCATTCGCAGTTCTCGCGGCTGCTGCACCCGCTCCAAGTCGTCACGTTGCCGCGGAACGATCCGATGCCGGCGCTGCGGACGTTTGCGAGGGTGCCGAATCTGCGGATTGTGATCGTCGGTGGGGACGGGACGATCGGGTGGATTATTTCCTGCGTGCAGGAGCTCAAGCGCGAGCTGAGTAGCGGCTCGACGCACCCCATCTCGCAGTGGACGCCGCCACCCATCGGCATCATGCCGGTGGGGACGGGGAACGACCTGGCGCGTTGCTTGGGATGGGGGTCGGGGTATAACGAGTGGAAGTCCAAGGGTATCTCCAACGCGCTGAACGAGATTCTTCACGCGAAACTGCGAGGCCTCGACAGGTGGGAGCTGCGGTTCTCTCCCAACGCCGACACGATGCGGAGGGCAGACTCGCTCATGGACAAGGCGATCGGACTCCTCACGCCGCGAGGTTCAGGCGCTGGGAGCGGATTCGGCGCTGCGAGCGGCGGTCAACTGACACCGACCGGCGCCAACGCCAACGCCAGCGCCAACCTCTCCAACAACAGCGCCGTTGACTTTGAGCGAAAGTTCATGAACAACTACCTGGGCGTGGGCGTCGACGCCCGCGTCGCCGGCCTCTTTCACAACATCCGAGAGTCCCACCCGCACTTCTTCCAGAGCCAGATCGGAAACAAGCTGGTGTACACGGGCATGGGGGCCCTCGACGTGGTCGGGGCGGTCGGCGACAAGCAGGACCTCTCCTCCAAGGTGATCCTCCTCTGCGACGAAAAGCGCGTCGAGCTTCCAAAGTGCCAAGGCGTCATCATAGTCAACATCGCGTCGTACATGGGGGGTATCGACGTGTGGCAGCAGAGCGAGGGCGAGGTGGAAAAGCGGGAACAGTCCATGAGCGACGGGCTGCTCGAGGTCCTCGCGGTCTACGGCAGCTTCCACCTCGGCAAGCTGACCGTCGGCCTGTCCCGTGCGACCCGAATCGCGCAGGCGTCCAGGATCTGCCTCAAGACCTCTGCACGGATCCCCATGCAGATCGACGGCGAGCCCTTCCGACAAGACCCCTGCGTGATCGACATCGAGTGGAGCTCCAAAACGGTGCGTACAGGGGATTTCTTGAATGGCGTTGGTTGAACTCTTGAGAGGGTGGGTGGGGTTCACGACGACGACACCGGCGAGCGAGTGAGAGGGTGGATCACCACCAAGAACACCCACCCACCAACCACACCCTTACTGATCCGCTCACTCGCGCTGCGCGCTCGCTCGTTCTCCAGGCCATGCTCGGCTTACGATGAAGTTTACAGTTACGGAAGTAACGACAACCTCCATCATCACCTCTCCTCTTGGCCACTACGTGAGCCGTTTATTCGAGTTGGCCACCCCGGCCCCGATACAGCTCAGGAAGATGGTCCCGCTCGAGTTCTCGGGCCGCACGCTAAACTGCACGCCCAAAAATTCCTTCAAATGCCGCAACGTCCGCACCGCATGCGGCGTCAACGGCCCCAACCGCACCTCGTTAATCTCCTCCGGCCCGAGCGCGCACAACAACAACAGCATCCCCTGATGGCTCGAGTCCACGACCCCCCCTTTGCTCACCTCCTCCAACAACAAACACGCCCCTTCCTTCCCCACATCCTCCGGAACCCGCTGAGAACGGTGCACCGAGCTCGCGACCAAATTCGCCGAACTCACCTCTGCCACCTCGGCGCTCACCATCCGCCCGCTCGTCGTCTCCCCCACCAACAACAGCCCGTACCCCGGACTCCGCCCCCCCTTCTCCCCGCTCATATGATCCGTAAACACATACACATCCGGCAACAACGCGTTCAGCACACCCCTCGCCCCGTCCACCAACCGATTCGTGATACTCGGCGACACCCGACACCCGTACGCAATGCCCCGCACCCGCTTCACCAACCCTTCCTCCAACACACTCACCGGCGGAATCTTCCCCTTTGTAATCGGCACCGACAGCACCACCTCTCCACCCCCCTCTGGCGGAAGCCCCCGCTTCTGTATCCTCAACTCGAACCCCCCGACCACCCGCTCGGCCAACGCATCCCCGTCCCCGTGCAGAACGGTACGAAGCAACGGCAACGTCACCGTCCGCCACGTGTCCACCCCCACATCCACGTCGTCATTCGTCACGCCCGTCAGCGTCATCGACAACGGATACTTCCCAAACATACAGATCAAGACGAGCACTTCCAGGTACCACCCGATCGACTTGACGTTCCCACAATCGTGATGCAGATGCTCCCCCGGCGGCGACCCCGTCACAAACCCCGGACGATACCGCAACCGAGTACCCGTCTCGTTGATAATCACCTCGCATCCGTTGGTCACCTTTTCGACGAGGCGGAGAAGGGAGGCTTCGTGCTCGGCGAGGCCGGGGGACTCGGACGAGGGGCGAATGTCGTTGATCTCGATCGCTCGGCCCGAGAGCGTCGAGAGGATGATACGCTGACGGAAGTGGGAGGCGCCTGACAGCTTCAGGTACATGGACTTCTGGGAGGGCATGCTTGCATGCCCTTTTCGCGAAACTGAGAGCGCGGACGGCGTTGTCTGCGTCGCGTCGTCGTAGAAGAAGGTACTGGTTTGGCTGTGTGCGTGGATGCAATTGCATGCATTTGCATTTCCAATTCATCATCGGACGGAAAAACCCGTTCGCTCTGGTCAGACCGGATGCCCCCAGCCGCGTTGGGTCATTTCTGCGCATGTGCGTGTGCCACCACACCTCTGGTCGATCGTCGTCCTTGCAGCGGACTGGGAGCACTGTAAGGACGTCACGAGTGCCTTCAACGTCCCGTCCCGTGTCGTGACGCCGGATCCGATCGAGACGGGAACGCCGCCCGCGAACCATTCACGAGTCGACGTCGACGTCGACGTCGAGGACGTCCACGACTTTGGCGTCAAGATCCTGCTCAAGAAGGAGAAGAAGAACCCGAACCGCGACGTTGATCGTTGATCGTTGATCGAAGATGAGTCCCTGATGACCGCAGCCGGCACGACCGGATAAGTGGCTGTCCCTGTGGGCAGCTGAAGGTGACGAGGGGCATATCCGTATCCCGTATCATTCCAATTATCTCGTTTCATTCCAACCACCCTTCCTCTCGATCCTTCTCTCTCCGCCTCGAATGACGCAGACGCAGACAGGAGCGATGAACGGCGGGACTGAATCATCCGCGGATGCGATTTCAAAAGTCTTCCCGGAGGCCGGGTACACGCTTGCCGAGGCTGATCCCGAGCTCTATGGGCTTATCAAGGACGAGAAGAAGAGGCAGCGGTACGTGCTGTGCTGGTCGTCGTCGTCGTCGTCGTCGCCGTCTGTGAAAACGGCCCACGCCTCACTCGAGTACGACCTCCCTCCTCCTCCTCATCGCCTCGCCAGTCACGGCATCGAGCTGATCGCCTCGGAAAACTTCACGTCTCTCCCCGTGATGGAAGCGCTCGGGTCGTGCCTGACCAACAAGTACTCGGAGGGGCAGCCCAACGCGCGGTACTACGGCGGCAACGAGGTGATCGACAAGATCGAGCTGCTGTGCAAGGAGCGGGCGCTGAACGCCTATCGTCTGGATGCGAGTCAGTGGGGGGTGAATGTGCAGCCGTATTCGGGGAGTCCGGCGAACTTTGCGGTGTATACGGGGCTGCTGGATCCGCATGATCGCATCATGGGGTTGGATTTGCCGAGCGGTGGGCACCTTACGCACGGGTATTACACCGCTGGCGGGAAGAAGATCTCGGCGACGAGTATTTTCTTCGAGAGCTTGCCCTACAAGCTCGACCCGACCACGGGGTACATCGATTACGACAAGTTGGAGGAGAAGGCGCTGGATTTCAGGCCAAAGCTGATCATCTGCGGCGGAAGTGCGTACCCGCGGGAGTGGGACTATAAGAGGCTGCGGGGGATTGCGGATCGGGTGGGGGCGTACCTGATGATGGATATGGCGCATATTTCCGGGCTGGTGGCTGCGGGGATTGTCGATCAGCCGTTTCCGTACTGCGATATCGTGACGACGACGACGCATAAGAGTCTTCGCGGTCCGAGGGCTGGGATGATTTTCTTTCGGCGTGGGGTCAAGCCGGCTGATCGGTTGGCGCGTGGGGAGCACGAGGGGGCGACGTATGACTTTGAGGACAAGATCAACTTTGCCGTGTTTCCGAGTCTGCAGGGCGGGCCGCATAACCACCAGATTGGGGCGTTGGCGTGCGCGCTCAAGTGGGCGGCGAGTCCGAAGTTCAAGGCGTATCAGGAGCAGGTGGTGAGGAACAGCCGTGCGCTCGGGGCGGCGCTGGTGGAGAAGGGGTACAAGCTGGTGACCGGGGGGACGGACAACCATTTGGTTCTCTGGGACTTGAGGCCGGAGGGGGTGACTGGGTCGAAGATGGAGAAGGCGTGCGACCTCTGTCATATTACGCTGAACAAGAACGCGGTGGTCGGGGACGTGAGCGCGATGACGCCTGGCGGTGTGAGGATCGGGGCGCCGGCGATGACGAGCAGGGGGTTGGGCGAGGGTGATTTCGAGGCGATCGCTGGGTTTTTGCACGAGGTGTTGGAGGAGTGCAAGGCGGTGCAGTCCGTGCATGGCAAGCTGTTGAAGGACTTTACGGTGGGTATCGAGCAGAGTGCGGTGATCGAGGACATCAAGAGGCGGGTGGAGGCGTGGGCAGGCGGGTTCCCGATGCCGGGGCACGGCGAGGAGGGACTGTGAGTGATATGGTGTGTATTATTCGTCAACAAATCATCTATCATGGATCAAATACTATCATGGATCGTCGTCGTGGCGAGTGGTGGTGGTGGATGTCGACTTCAACGACGGGCCTCCCTGGCAGCCCTCGACGTCTTGCTGTTGTGCGTGTGTCCGACGCAGAACCCCTGGTGGCCAGCCTGCTTCGTGCAACGGGAGGTTCGTGTGCACTGCGAAAGCTCTGGCGCGGCGGCGCAGACACGCGCGCGCTTCGCCGTCTTCGGCTTCGTCACCTTCTTCGTGGCCTTCTTCGTGACCTTCTTCGTGGCCTTCTTCGTGGCCTTCTTCGTGGCCTTCTTCGTGGCCTTCTTGAGAGCAGGAGCCACAGCGACAGCGACAGGGAGCTCGACGCGAGACCTCTTCGCCCTGGCGGACCTCGGCCCGGTGGGCACCACCAGCGGCATCAGGATCTCCTCCTCGGGATACCACCACTTGGATGGCATGTCCAACATGACCACTTCCGAGATAGGCTGGCTGCTCTGGCTGAGCCTGGAGGCCTCATCGCCCGCAGACGGGGAGGCGGGAGCCGTGGCGGCCGTGTCGGCTCCCACAAATTTCTTCGCCATCGCCATATCCAACAAGGCCATCGCTGCAAAAGTGCCTCCCCCAAGCTGGCTGGGGACGGCCGGCCTCGCGGTCGGCTCGAATGTCCTGGTCGGCAAATCAACCACCAGTGGGTAGTAGGTACCTTGCGGGGTGACGCCCGGCTGGGGTGTCGAGGTCATGCGCTTGCGCTCCCGCTGAGAGGTGGACGGCTCCCTGCCTCCCTCCTCGGACTCAACGCGCTTGCGCTTCTGAGTGTGCTCCTTGGGCACCGTTGCCGGGCTGTTCTTCCTCTTGGAGGCCCCCTTCTTCTTCCTGGACCCCGTCGACGTGGCCGTGGTCACACGCCCACCCCCGCGGTTGCTCGGCGAGACGTTTTCCCCGTCGTCGCCCCCTCCGATCATTCCATCCGGACTCCGCATCGGCGTCGCCTGCTTCCTCGAATTCTTCGGCCGACGCACCGGCACCGAATTCGGAGACAAGACCGTGTGGTGCACCATGTCTGTCACGCGAGTGCCAGTGGCAGTGCCCGTTGCCTCGGCCTGCCCGACTCCAGCCCGGGCACAGAGTCCCGAAACGGGTTTGCTCTCGAATTCCCCGCCATGGAACTTCGGGTTATGAGTACGGTTGCGTCCCTGTCGAGCATGGTAGGCGGGGCGGGGCGTGAGAAACGGTGCGGGAGTTGTGAAGGAATTTCGAAATTCGACTCGGACAGACACGACTCGTCGACGCCGCCCGAGCCCCAAAGTACGTCTCTTTCGCAACAACTGTCACATTGTTGTCGCAGAGACGGGCGAACGGGACCGCGCAGGCGGAAGAAACGCGTACCGACGACCTGGTCATGCGGCCGTTGAAATTCGCAGCCGGACCGTCGTTTTCAACGTTATCCATGCTCTCGCAGCGTGAAGCAGTAGGTAATTGTTCAATAAGTTCGTGTGCGTGTCGCGGATGACGAATACAGGTGTAAATTGTGTGATAATTTGAATTCCGGAAGGCTGGTTTCTGGCAGAAATTCTCGTCACGGCCGGATCATGGCCACAATATTGAGTAGTTTGCGCTCGCGCCCGGGTCTTGGTACGTTATGACCATTGTTCTATCGTCACGCGTCGCGCCGGCGACGAGAAAACGTCGCAAGGCGGTAGCTGTCTTGCAGTTTGAAAATTGTCGGTCATCCACAACGTCGCCCGTTCAGACCCCTCGCCCTCGCTCACGCCCACGCGACGCGACCACTCGAAAGCAAGCTACACAGACGCGACAATCGCAAGAGACGAGAGTCGCACGAACGACTCGAAAACGATGACTTGCTGCGGGACGTTGGGCAGCTGGGACTCCACCTTGCACTCCATCCGGGAGGCGACTGTTCGCGGTGATGCGGCGGCAGTGCACGCCCTGAACGACAGGGCGTTCGAGATCTTGAACGAGGCCCTGGGGTACCTTGATGAGGGAAGGTGGTGCGACCTCGAGGACGAGCAGGACGAGAAGGACAAGCAGGACGAGAAGGACGAGAAGGACGAGAAGGACGAGAAGGACGAGAAGGACGAGCAGGACGAGCAGGACGAGCAGGACGAGAAGGTCGAGGACGCGAGGATGACCATCAGGGCAGTCTTCGAGCGCAGGGGCGCGCAGCCAGTTGGACCGACGACGAGGTCTGCCCGTCGCACCAACGCGCGCGTCATGCCGCCCTGCAAGTTCTTCTCGTCGAGGAGTGGCTGCAGGCACGGGGACGCGTGTCGGTTCTCGCACGGCCTCGCCAAGCAGGACGCTCGCGCCAGCAAGACTTTTCACCCAAAGGTCCGCGAGATCCAGAAGGAGGAGGGCTGGAGCGTCGTGGCGGGCCGCCAGCGTGCCCGTGGACCGGGAACCAAGAGCCGCCGAGGCGCCTAGATCTCTTCGTTGATCATTCCATCGTGATTAAAATTGAAACCGCGTACACTATCTGGACATGAATTTTCCGTGCTCGGCGCCGCGAGGCTGCATGCCCTCGCGGCTCGCGATGGCGGCGTTGCCCTGCGCGTCAGCCCAACGCTGCGCCGAATCCAATCCAAATTTGTGCATGCCACGCTTGTCGAACGTCGCAACGGTAGATCCGCACTTGAAGCAAGCACCCCGCGGATAGGAGACGCCGAGCGTGGAGAATCCCTTCCTGCAGTCCGAGCAGCTCCACCAACGCTTGACCGTGTCGATGCGCGAGATGGCGTGCGGATGCTCCTTCAGACAACGCTCGTGCCTGCGCTCCGTCAGGGACGAGCATGCCTCGCAGCGATAGGCTTTTACCTGCAGATGCGTGGTCTCCTCCATCTTCTGCGCCATCGCGTCCTTCTTCTCGAGGACGTCGAGCCTGGACATGAGGTTGGCGTGGTCCTCGCCCTCGACGGCCTCCTTGTAGCGACTCTCCACCTTGCCCTCTGAGCCGTGGGTCTCTTCCATCTCGCGGATGACGTCTCCGAAGAGGGCGGCAAACGAGCCCGGATCGGGCGGCGGCGATGATGCCTTGCCGTGAGTCTTGGCGACAGCGGTGGCGGGTTTCCCGGGTCGAGCGGCGGGCTTTGCCGTTGATTTCGTTGACACAATCTTTTGCTTCTTGTCCTTGTGGGCCTGCAGCGACTTGGCGAGGAACGCAGGGGCAGCCGGCGCCTGTCCGATCGCTTCCCCGCTGGCCCGCTTCGCCTGGATGATGGCTGCTGCCTGCGCACGCGCCGGCAGCGACGAGGACAGGCTCGCCGCGAACGACGTGCCCACATCGTCGTCTAAGTTGACCATCGCAGCCTGAGACGGCGGCGCCGAGACGCCACCGGCGCCACCGCCACCGCACACGACCCCGTGCCTCTGCTCCTGCTTCTTCACCTTGGCATCATCGCTCGCATTCTTCCTGTCCCGCTTACTCCCTGTCTCCCGCCCAATACGCTCGCCCACGACGACGCTCGCCAGGTGCCTGGCCGGAATCGGCGCCTGCTTGAGGAACCCGGTGCCCTTTGCCATACTGGCCTGCCGCTTCTTGCTCTCGGCGTCCCGCACCGCGTTCAACGCCTTGACCGGATCCGCACACGTCACCAAGTACTTGGTCCCCATCGTATGCTCCCCGCCAACCCGGGCCGCCGAGCTCTGCAACCGGGCCAGCCCGGCCTCCCGCTGCGCCTTCCCGTTCCCGTTCCCGTTAGACCCCGACGTATTGCTCTGAAACTTCCCCACGCTCCACTTCAACTTGCTCTTATTCGCCCCAAACGCCGTCTTGAGGCTCCCACCCTGCAGCTCCTTCCGCAACGAGCTCATCTCCCTGTACGCCTTGCCGACGTGATACGAGCAGTACTCGCACCGAGTCGCGTTGACCGGTATCCGACACGCGTCCCCAGACTTGGTCCGACCCTTGCAGAACCCGAAATCCCGGCTCTCCCCCAGCACCACGAGCTGCGTGTAGGCGTCGATGCTCAGGTTGACAGAGTCCCCGTTGCGCCGCGTCTTGCCCCCCACCACGCACACCAGCGTCCCAGGCGCGATAGAACGCTTGTAGTCCTGATACGCGCTCCCAAAGACGTACAAGTATATCATGGACTCGTTCAGATCGGTCAGCTTCCAAATACCGTACTGGGCACCCGTACCCTCGGTGGTCCGCGGCGTCGACAGCTCGCCGACCACCCCAATCGTGCACCACCGCTTCGGAATCGTATCCTGAATGATACGTTGCCGCAGCTGATCGATACGGATGCAGGCCATCGACTCCATCAGCGTCGTCAGCTGTGACGAGCTCACGACCGGATTCTTGACCCTCAACCCGCCCGAAGCGCGAAACACCGCCGTCGCCTGGCCGGCGTCTTGGAATACTCGACGAGGCGGCGGCGGCGCCTCCTTCCTCTGGGCCGCGGAAGCAGCCGCGGCCTTGGCCTTGGCCTCCCGCTGCTGCTTCGACACGAGCGCCCCGAGGCCGTTTTCGTTCGACTTGTGCGACGCCTTGGACTTGGGATTGGACTTTGCCAGCGGGGCGGTCCCGGCGTGTCGCAGCTTCTGCGGAGAGTTTGTGCAGACGGGCCCGAGGACGGCGTGCTGACGTTGCTGCGGCTCTGGCCTGTCGATCGACCCGACAGGCAACGTCACCGCCGTCCCGTTCGCGGCACCGTCCGCCCCACCCGTCTCCAGCGCACTGCACAGTGCGTCGAGGTCGTCCATGGCGAATGTATCGGGGGCAGACAGACCGATTAATGGACAAACGCGCTGGTCAGGTCCCGTCAAGTTTTTGAAAATTTGAGACGCCCCGCGGGCGTTTTTTCTTCTCTCTAGGCGCCGTGTTTGCAGGTTTGCAGGTACCATGGACAGATGAACGTCGAGTGCTGTGTATGCTTGGAACGGGACGGTCCGGGCCAGGTCTGGGGGGCCTGGCCGTGCGGTCACTTGGTGCGTAACGTGATCCGACGACGACGAGAAGAGCGCAGCGCGCTCGCCCCGGTTTCCTGCACGCCCGTCCTCGTTCTCGTTCTCGTTCTCACCATCACCGTCGTCGCCATCACCGTCACACAGATGTGCATGCGCTGCATCCACGGCGTGTTTCGCCAGGAGTACGACGAGGACGATCCGGCGAAGAACCGGCGTACCCGCGAGGTCTGCAATAATCCGGCCAAGTGTCCGATGTGCAAGCAGCAGACCAGGCTGCGAAAGGTCGTGCGGCTGTACACGCAAGACGGCTCGGACGCGGACGCGGCCATGGGCGGTGAAGGCGGCAAGACGGACGACGACGACGACGAGGAGCAGGATGCCAGCAACAATAGCAGCAAGGCGAGGATCAAGGAGCTCAACGCCATGCTGACGAGTACTCGGCGGCGTTTCCAGGAGGAGAATAAAGAGAAGCTGCGGTTGGCGCAGGCGAACGAAGATCTGGCGGAGCAGGTAGCGGAGATGGCGGCGACTTCCAAGCGGCGACTGGACGCGACGCGGAAGGAGCGGGACGATGCGTTGCGGGAGCGAAAGATATACGAGAAGAAGGCTGCGAACTTGCAAGTGGAAGTGGACAGGCTACGACAAGAGGTGGAGTGGCAGCGGTCGTACGCGTCGAGGGTGGCGGTGGCGCTGGACGACAAGCTGGTCGGCGAGCGGCTAGCGAGGAAGCTGCAGGATACGGGTGAGAATTCGAGGGATTGGGTCCATGAGACGCTGGAGGCGAGGAATCGGAAGATACTGAGCCTGACGAACGAGATTGAGCGGCTCGAGCGCGAGATGAACCGGCTGGCCGAAGAGCAAGCGCGGGCGCGAGAGGCGAGAGAGGGGCGGGAGGCGAGGGACAATGTGGTCGTCCTGAGTGGGATCGAAAACGTGCCCGCGCCGGCGAGGAAGCGGACGGAGGGCGGGGTGGGGCGACGGAATCTGCCGTCTGCGGCGTCCAAGGTTGCAAAGCGGGACGGAAACAGCAAGCATCCCGCCGTTGCGATGAGTGACGACGTGGAATTGTTGGAGGAGGACGTGGTGGTCTTACTGGACGATGAGGACGGAGAGGGGGTCGTGGTTGGGTCGCGGAGCAAGGCCGTGACGTCGGCGTTTGCGCGGGCCGGGCCCAGTCGCGACACGCTCCATGCCGCGCCTGGGCCCAGTTTCATCACGCGCTCTGCGCTCGACAACAACAAGGCGTCGACTGGGTTGGATGATCCGGGGACTTTCATTCGGAGGCTGCCGGATGGGAGGGGTGGTTGGGCGACCACGACGGGTGCAGGTGCGGGGCGGCGGACGGGAGGTTCAGGAAGAGGGAGGGGCGGTGTGGGCGGCAGGGGGGGCGGCAGGAAGAATGCTGAGATCAGTAGTTTCTTCCAGAAGCGGTAGGGAGTGGGTTTTGGCTGTTGTGTGATGCAAGATAGGTGCAAAATAGGTGACCTAGGCAGGTCCCACCCATCCCTGGCCTCTCGTGCGATGAGAGATCTCATCGCCGCCGCCGATCCAGCTTCATCATCAGATTCTTGCCATGGGGTTCATCACAAGTTTTTCTTCGTGAAATCTCTTGACCCATTCACCGTGCGATAGTCATCATCATGATGCTCATCAACCGTCAGCAGCCTGAAGGTACGTGGTGATCCTGCTGCTGAAGACCTGACTCTTTCACAAATTCTGAATTCTCAGATCTGAAACCTCCCATCGCTCGCTCGCTCGCCCCCACCCGCCCGCCCCCTCAAACGTGTTCCTTTCATCTTTAAGGACACAATGCGGGGGGCAGCGGTGGGTGTGTCGTCCGAGCGTGGTATCGGTTTCGGGATCTGGTGGGATGTCGGCAGTCCGGCCGACAGACACGGTTCTCACTCCACCCCTTGCAACTCCGTCCAGCTGCCAACAAGCGCCTCGGTCGCATCACGCGTCGAGTCAGCAAGGTCATCAAGGACATGAGGCCCATCCAGGCCATCAAGTCCTCGGCGGCCAAAGTCCAGGCGATCAAGGTCCCGGCGATCAAGGTCCCGGCGATCAAGGTCCCAGCGATCAAGGTCCCGGCGATCAAGGTCCCGGCGATCAAGGTCCCGGCGATCAAAGTCAAGGACATGAGGCCCATCCAGGCCATCAAGGTCCCGGCGACCAAAGTCAAGGACATGAGGCCCATCCAGGCCATCAAGTCCTCGGCGGCCAAAGTCCAGGCGATCAAGGTCCCAAAGATCAAGGTCCCAGCGATCAAGGTCCCAAAGATCAAGGTCCCAGCGATCAAGGTCCCAAAGATCAAGGTCCCGCGTGCGAAGGTCGCGCAGGGAGAAAAGGAAAAGGTCGCGCTCGGAGGGGGGAAGAAGAAGGTTGCGGCTCGCATCGCGGCCGCCTTCACCTCGTGCTTCAGCCGCCGCGCGGTGGTTGCGGAGGAGGAGGAGGAGTACTCCCTCCGTCTGTCCGTCGACTCGGATGAGTCTGACGGCGAAATGATCTCTGTCGGCACCTATCCGGCGAACAGCGAGACCACCTCGTTGACGGCGCCGGCGGAAGCCGCGAACTGCGAGATGGTTGAGAGGACCACCACCTCTATCACCACCTCTATCACGGACGAGTGGTTCAATCAAGATTTGAGCCAGCTCAGCGACCAGCAGCTCTTGGCAGTCTTCGAGATGGCAGTGGCTCACGACATTGAGCCAGAGGTGAGGACCAGGACGTACGCCGACGCGGCGCACGGAGTCCCGGTCCACCCGCGTTGGAGCGCGCTGCGGTGCTAAATCTGCACTGAGACAATCCCGGCAAACCCCATGACTGACGCTCCTTCTCTCTGTACTAGAGAGATGGAGCGAATCTGATACGCTCCCGCGGCCTCTCGATCATGATCGAGAGGTTGCGGCATAGGTAGACGCATAGGTAGACGCATAGGTAGACGCATAGGTAGACGCATAGGTAGACGCATAGGTAGACGCATAGGTAGACGCATAGGTAGACGCATAGGTAGACGCATAGGTAGACGCATAGGTAGATTCATACGCATACGCATACGCATACGCATGGCATAGGTAGCGGCCAGGACACCGACGACGTTGTTGTTGTTGTGGTCGACGCCTTCCACGGTGGTCTCCATCGTTGTTGCATTAGGAGAGACCACACCCTACCCAAAAAAAAACCCAAAAAACTTGGATGCACACTGTAACGCATCCACCCTATTTACAACACATGTGTTGTGTGCGCACACAACACAACTGTTCTTCAGTGAATGATTGCGTCGAACACCCCTTCCTTGTTTCTGGCCGGCTTCGCCCGCTTGAGCTCGTGCGGTATCGCCGACACCCTCGAGCTCTCCAAAAACTTCCGGAACTCGAAGAAGATCTCGCTATCGGCCATCGTCAGAAATGTGACCGAGTCCCCTTTCTTCCCCGCTCGCCCCGTCCTTCCGATGCGGTGCGTGTACGCCTCGACCGTGCTGGGCATGTCCACGTTGACGACCAGCGTCACGTCAGAGATGTCCAGTCCACGTCCGGCCACGTCTGTCGCGACCATGATATCGAACCGCCCCTTGCGGAACCCGCCGATGCTGGCCTCGCGCTCGTCCTGACTCTTCCGCCCGTGAATCATGCACACGCGGTACCCCATGTCCTGGAGCTGGCTGAGCACGTCCTCGCACTTCTTGTGCGAGTTGACAAAGACAATGGCTTTGGCGTCCCTGGCGTACTCGAGCTCCTGCCTCAGCAGGAACTTCTTCTCGCTCTCCTTGACGACCATCACCCGCTGCGTGACGTTGTCTGTCGCCTGGCCGGCGCTGCCGATGTTGACAGTCACCGGGCGCCGCAAGTACTTCTTCGCAAGCTGCTCGACGGCCGGCGGCATCGTCGCCGAAAACATGTAGGTCGTCCTGTACAGCTTGCCCTCGTCAATCTCCACGTCCTCTTCGCTCGGCTTGAGGTTCGACGACGGCATGGCGTCAAGGATGCCCGTGACGTCCGCCTCGAACCCCATATCGATCATCCGATCCGCCTCATCCAGCACGACGTAGTTGCACTGGTTGAGCACGGCGTACTGACGCTTGAGGCAGTCCAGCAGACGACCCGGCGTGGCCACCACGATCTCGCACCCCTTGCGCAGCACGAAGCCCTGCTCCTCGATGTTCTTACCACCCACGATGCACACGACGCGGTATCCTGTGTGGCGCGCCAGCTTGTTGGTCTCCTCCTCGATCTGCTGCGCCAGCTCCCTCGTCGGGGCCAGGATCACGGCATAGGGCCCCTCGGCCTCGATGTTCGGGTTCCCTCGCATCACCGGCTGCCTCTTGATGTAATTCAACATTGGTACCACGAACGCCGCCGTCTTCCCGGAACCCGTCTCGGCGATTCCGATGACGTCGCGCTGCTTGAGGCCGATCGGGATGGACGCCATCTGGATGGGTGAGGGCTTGGCATATCTGGCGTCCCGGATGCCACGCATCACGTCAGGATGCATCGTACAATCCTCCCATTTCAGTATGGGCAGCATCGAGGCCTTCTCCTTGCCCGACGGTATCCCCTTGAACGAGATGGAATAGTCCTCCCGGAAGATCCGCCAGTCGCGCTCCGTCATTTCGTCCCTCGTCTTCTTCGTCCAGTGCACTCCCGCGCTCTCGATCCTGCGATCCCCAAACTCGTTCCAAGTCCCCGCGCGACCGCCCCGCCCGAACAGCAGCGGCGCCTCCTTCACCTGGGGCGGGTCGGACCCCGCCAGCGCCGTGGTATCCTCCGCAGCGTCCCAGTCAAAGTTGAACCTGCTCTTGAACCGGTTCTTGCTCTTGTCTGCCGCAGTCTGCTTCGCGCGGTTGGTCAGGTAGGCCGACGGCTTGTGGTCCGCTGGAACGACCGTCGGTTTGGCGGCCTTCTTGGGGCGCTCCCCAAAGACGTGTCGTCGACGAGCAGAAGAGGTCGTGCCGCTCGGCGCCGCCTTGGGAGCTTCCTCTGAGGCATTGGTCGTGGCCGCGGTGGTGGTGGTGGTGGTAACGGCCTGGCGCTTGTCCCGAGGAACGAACACGGGCCGACTGTCCTTCGACTTGTCCATCGCCGCGAGAAAATTCAAAAATTCAGCTGGTTGGTCCAACCCCAATACGATACTGTCACGCGTTGCATCGTCGCTGTGGGCGCAGAAAGAAAACATTCACGATGATGACTGGGCGCCGCGGAGCTGTCGAAGACGCGCGCGTCTTCGACAACGAGGCGTACTCGCGGACGACCAAGGATGGACTCGATCCGGTCGACTCGCCGCTCGACGACTCGTCGCCGGCCATCTTCTCGCCCCCGACCACGGAGGCAGTCTCCTCTCGGCTCAACCGGATGTCGACCGTTGAGAGCCAGCTCGCGCTGCTGCGATCGACGGTCGAGGGCCTGGGGGCGATGCCGTCGTCCGAGTTTGGGGCCGAGTTGAGGTCCGTCCAGGCCGAACTGGCCAGGCTGAAGGAGTTGGAGAGCGTTCCGGGACAGCTGAAGCAGGTCGAGTGTCGGCTCGATGAGCTCGAGCGCATCTGGAGTGCCGATCGCGTGGCACTCGCCACCGTGACGGACAAGGTCGAGACCATGGCGCTGGCGCTGGACGTCGTCGAGCAGAGTCTCGAGTATTTCGAGGACAACGACGAGACGCTCGACAACCTCAGGTCGCGTGCGGACGACTTTGATCAGCACATGGGCAAGGTGGAGCTGAAGTTGGACGAGCTGAGGAAGACTGCCGAGGAGGCTCGGGCGTTGGCGTTGGCCGCAAACAAAAGCGTGGACGAGCTGAAGTCGCTCTCGCTCGTGTCCTCGGGGGCCTCGACGCCGACCGGGACGAGTTTGGCTGAGCGGAGCTCCAACGCACGGGTCAAGGCGGCCGTTCATACCCTCAGTGACGGCTACAGGTAGGTATTGCTCTCGATCGACGTGCGCTCTGCTGCCGCGCGCCCTGCCTGTCTCACTCGCGTTACGCGCTTCGTTCTCCAGGTCGCTGCATCGGGCGATGAACCTCATGTACGACGAGCAGACGGACATGGCGACCCGTGTCGCCGCGGTTGGGCGCTGTGCACAGCGGGACGTCGCTGCCCCGACGATGGCCCAGAAGATTGCCGCGTCGGCTGCCGGGATTCTGTCGTTCCCGCTGCAAGATTTGGGCAATGATAGTGACGGTGAGGTGGAGGCGAGCGTCGTCGAGGCGAGGGTCGTCGAGGCGAGGGTCGTCGAGGCGAGCGTGTTGGCCCAGGCGCAGGCCCGAGAGCTGGCGAGGAATGACGCGCGTGTCGCCCAGCTGGAGGCCGAGGTGCGAATGCTCAAGTCGGTGCTTGGCAAGCTCATCGAGGGTGGCGGCGAGGGTGACGGCGAGGGTGAGGGTGAGGACACCGCGCGGGTGACGCTCGAGTTGGGCGTGTCGGACGGAGGTCGCATCGTCTGCGCCTTCTCGTAAATCGTGATTGCTGTGCTGCTCTTTCTGTACTAAAAACTAATAATAATACGCATCGGTATCGAGGACAGACGGCCTGTGAGCACCCACAACCAGCCACGTAGCGCCGAGGTCAAGTGAAGCAGCGAAAAAACCCATGCAGTCACGGATGGTTCGGGGGACGACTTCTTCTACGACCTCTACGTCACGTTCCTGGCGGACACGGGCCGAGACGCAACGGGAACGACGCAACTTCCCGCCACCGCCGCCACCGCCACCGCCGCGCCGACCGCCACCCCCGCCACCCGCGCCGACATCCGTCGGACCGGTCGACCGACGCGTTGCCATTCTGGGCGGCGGCGCCGTGCTTCTCGCACTGGGAACCGCCCTGTCCGGCGGCGGCAACATGTCCAGCTCGTACGAACGTGACCTCAGTTACGTCGCGTCTCAGGTGGGCGTGCGCGGAATGCCCTCCCCTGTGTCTGCCATCGCCGACAGACAGGGCCGGATCGTCGGACTCGACGTCACGGGCAAGGGTGCAAACTACGTCGCGACGGTGGACCCGCGGAATCCGTCCATGCTACTGCTCAAGGCGGGCAACGGGACCGTCTACAGACTCGCGACGCGGTACGAGCGAGTGAACCTGGCGGACCGGCGGGCGATGGAGGCCGTGTTCCGCGTGCTCGACTGGGAAAGCCAGCTTCAGTGAGTGGAGGGGAAGACAGCCGGCGGCCTGGGGCAGAGTCGCTCTCGGGGGGGGGTAGTCACTGACTGACTTGAGTGACCACCGTTTCTAATTCTTCGAAGAATTCTTTCATAAGCACGTCCCGGGCGACGTCCTCCGCGCACATACACAGGATCCACAGGAACGTATCACCCCGACACGCAACCAGGTTGACGCGGTCTGCCGTCCTCACGCCGAGCAGCAAACGACAAGAAGAACACGCTGATCAACATCCCTGAAAATCACTGGTAGTACAAGACGATGGGAGAACACGCACAGACGTCGGCGATGCCGATGAACACGACGCCGGCACCGGTCCGACTGGAGTCGGAGAGCCTGATCGGCCTGAAGGACGCCAGTGCGGCCCAGCGGGGGCACCCCGTCGACGCGATCCAAACACACAACGACGCTTCTGCCAAACAAACTCTCCGCGACAGCGTCTACGGCAGCGCGCTCAACGCGCGCGCCAACATCGAGACCCAGTTGCTCAACAGAGTGGAGCGACTGCCCGGTTTCACGTCGTCGAAGCTCGGACTCGAGTCGCTGACCGGCACGCTGGACGACTTTGACTTTGGGAGCTACCTGCCGTCCATCGAGGAGAAGAGCATGGAAGGGGCCCTGGGAGACAAGCATATCGACATGCTCGAGCGGAAATTTGGACTGTAAATAGATCGCGTTACAACAGAAGGATGCACCTCCGTTTCTTCGCATCACCGTTTCTTGTGCTTGTTTAGCCGCCGCCTCTTGCTATGCTTGTGCTTGTTCATCTTCTTCTTCCTCTTTCTCCGCACCGAGTCGCACTGGATCGTTGTCTCCGGTGTGTCTACGTCTACGTCTACCTCTACGTCCTCGTCCTCGTCTAGGAACCCCTCAGTTGCCCGCCGTGCCACTCCCGTCGTCGTCGTGCCGACGGACCCGATCGCGGCCAGCGGGAACCATGGCACGGCGCGGTAGGGCGTTCGTATCGTCCGATCCGGGAAACGCCAAGGGTGGAGGTCGCCCACAGCTCCGCCACCGGGGGCGACGGGCGTCAGACGACCGAGAGAGGCCGCGCTGCGTGGAGGCGCTGTACTCGTTCGTTTCGCTGCCTCCGCCAGGCCCGCCTCTGTGCTCGCAGAGCCCCCCGTCCCCGTCGTTAATGCTCTCAGTGAGAGCACTGCGTCGTGAAATCCTCTCTCTCTCCCGGCGCGAGACGACAGGCGACGGAGGACGTACGACGCCATCGCATTCCTTGTTCTTTCGTTTTGCCGAGAGCGTGATATCGCAAAGGGGTACTGCTCGGTGGGAGATGGCACATCGACTGCTCGGCAAGTCCTTCCGGAGTCCACTGGCCCTCGCGCTGGCGCGGGGGAGGTCGTCCAGGGGACAACGGGCGGCTTCTTTCGAGGGACGCCGAATCCTATCCACCCCAGCTCTGTTGACGACACGCACACAGAGGTACCCATCCGCGTTTTCTTCGTCGCGATCTCTTCGTCCGCCCACCCGCGATCCTTCCTTTCACACGTCGGCGGCGGCCGTTGACGATGTGGAGACGGAGGTTGGCGATGAGCGGTCGTCGTCGTCCAGACCCGACGGTGCCGTGGTCGTCCTGGATGTCACCAAGATGATGTGTGGCGGGTGCTCTGCGGCGGTAAAGAACATCCTGTCGAAGCATCCGTCGGTGGAAGACGCGTCTGTGAATCTCGTGACGGCGTCGGCTGTCGTGGCGATGTCGCCCAAGGCGACACAGGCCGACATCGACGCAGTGGTCGAGGCGGTGACGTCCAAGGGCTTTCCGAGCTTCCTGAGGACGGCGGAGAACAGGGAAGAGCTTGATTTGCAGATGAAGAAGGAGAAGGAGGAGGAAGCATTGAATGAGAGACGGGCCCTGCAGTTTGCTTGGGCGCTGGCGCTGACGTGCTACGGTCACCACCTCGGCCACGCGCTGCACGCCCTGGGATTGCACGAGTACGCTCACACGGACCTTATGGCGTGGTTGGGGACACCGTTGGTGGGTGGCGTGTTGGGCGCGGCGGCGATCCTGGGGCCGGGGCGGACGCTTCTTGTGGACGGGTTTCGGTCGTTTGTGGGGGGGCGGCCCAATATGAACTCGCTCATCTCGCTGGGGGCGACAACCTCTTTTTCGGCGGGTGTTTTGTCGGCTTTGATGCCCGATCTCAGCATTGATCCGTCGTTTCTCGAGGAGCCGGTGATGTTGCTGGCGTTTGTTCTGCTCGGCCGGTCGCTTGAGCGCAAGGCACGGCGGGAAGCGTCGAGCGACCTGACGAGCCTCGCGCAATTGCTTCCGGCGAATGCAAAGCTGGTTGTCGAGGGGGACATCGCGGATGGCGATGACGGCGATGACGGCGATGATGGCGGTTCAGGAGAGGGAAAAGGAACGGAAGCCGTCGTCAAGACTGTATCGATTCCGACGTCGCTCATTCGGGAGGGCGAGGTGGTGCGGGTGGTGCCGGGCGAGAGCATTCCGGTGGACGGGACGATCGTGCAGGGATCATGCTCGGTGGACGAGTCGTTGTTGACCGGCGAGTCGCTGACGGTGTTCAAGGGACGGGGGGACCGGGTGACGGGCGGGACGATTCTGTACGATTCTCCTGTGCTCGTGCGGGCCACCACGACGGGCGAGGCATCTGCCCTGTCGAGGATTGGTCAGCTGGTCGCAGAGGCTCAGGGCCGGGAGGCGCCCGTCCAGCGATTGGCCGATCGCGTCGCGGGGTGGTTCTGCTACGGGGTGATGTCGGCGTCGGCGCTCACCTTTGGGTTCTGGAATACGTTCGGTATGCAGGCTTTCCCGAGCCTGATGTTCAGCGACGCCATGGCGGATGTGAACGACAATGTCGCGCTGTTCAGCCTCAAGCTGGCCATCGACGTGTTGGTCGTCGCGTGCCCGTGCGCCTTGGGACTGGCCACGCCGACGGCCGTGCTGGTCTCGTCGTCGTCCGCGGCGAAGCGTGGTATTCTCGTCAAGGGAGGGCACGTGCTCGAGCGCATGGCGGACGTCACTGCCGTGGTCTTTGACAAGACAGGGACGATCACCAACGGGAACATGCACGTCGTATCTGCGGCGGCGGCGCCTTCTGGGACTCTCGGAACCCCCGGGACTTCTGAGGCCGATCTGGTGCGGCTGGCGGCGACGGCCGAGACGCAGACGATCCATCCCATTGCGACGGCGCTTCGGGAGTACGCGCTGGAGAACCGGATTGCCCTTGGCAACGTGGAAGCGTCCGAGACGCAGCCGGGCAAGGGCGTCGTGGCCACCATCGACGGGGACACGGTGTACGTGGGCAAGCGCGGATGGGTTGACAAGCACTGTGCTGGTGGTGGTGGTGGGGTCGCTGACGACGACGCCGGCCACAGCGGCTACGACAGGAACGCCACAGAGGTCTGGGTGGGCTCGCCGACACGGGGCATCCTGGGGTGCATCCGGGTCCGGGATCTCGTGCGGCAGGCGTCGCCGGCGCTCGTCGACACGCTCAAGAAGGGAGGCAAGGACGTGTACCTGCTCTCGGGCGATAACGACGCAATTGCCAGGGAAGTCGGGAGGGACTGCGGCATCGACGACAGCAACATCGTCAGCGAGGCCTCGCCCGAGTCGAAAAGTCAGTTCGTGCGAGACTTGCAGTCCCGAGGCGAGGTCGTCGCCGTCGTGGGAGACGGCGTGAACGATACGATCGCTCTCAGCGCGTCGGACGTCGGCTTTGCCATCGGTGGTGCCGATGCTGCGGGCAGCGCGGCCGACGTCGTCCTCATGCGGAACAAAATCGAGGCCGTCAATGATGCGCTGAGCATTGGCGAGGCGACGATGGGCAAGATCAAGCAGAACCTCGGACTGGCCCTCTGCTACAACCTGGTGAGCATCCCCGTGGCGGCCGGCGCCCTGCTGCCGACGTACGGAATCATGCTGACGCCTTCCATCGCGGCCGGCGTCATGGCGATGTCGTCCATCGTCGTCGTTTCCAACAGCCTGACGCTGCGGAGACGGGGAGAGGAGGAGGAAGAGTGAGGAGACTTGTGTGTGTGATTGAGCCTCCGGGCCGATGGGAACGAATCAAACTCAAAATTTCCCGTTTCATTTCATTCCAGACGAGACAGGTATACGAAACCCGAATCGAGGCAGGGGTCTCGCGACGAGTATGAGGGCAACGCGGACGGTTGGCGAGCGGCAGTGCATGCCGTTCGTTCGACAGAGCTGTGCGCAGACGCGGACAACGCAGGCAACGCGAAGACCACGGCGACGGCGGGTACCGCCTCGATCTTCCCCCGAAGATCTTCCCGAGTGGTACACAAACCTGAAGGAGCTCGCCAAGGAAGATGAGGACCTCGCCGAGCTGCTGCTCGAGACCCAGGGCGACCCGGCCGCCCTCGAGTCCAAGCTCAAGAGGGAGATGGACGCGCTGCACGATCGGATTGTTGGAGACTCGTTTGGAAGCGGTGGAAGCGGCGAACTGACGCCCCCGAAAGTCGAGATCCGGGCGATGGACCCGTTTGATACCTGGATCTGGATCGAGCTGTACGAGCCGGCCGTCGGCGGGGCGGCCGAGATGCTCCAGGAGGTCGTCAATTCCTGGTTCATGCTCGGAAAGCTTGGTGCATTCGATTCTTCCAACCTTCAGGTGCTGTATGCGGACGATCGGGACTTTGAGTACGAGGAGCCGGACGAGAGGCTGCTGGCGACCATGCACGAGATGACGGAAATGGAATTTCGAGGGCTGTGGGGCAGGTTCTGCGTCGACATGGGCACGTCGGACGAGCTCGCATTCGACATACTCCTCAATGCGCTGCGGACGTTCAGCAGGGAGCACGTCGCCATCAGGACGATCCAAGTCGGCGGCGAGGGCATCGAGAGCGACTGGCCCCTGCCCGAGTAGAGGTGTATACAGGTGTACATTCAAAGTAAACAATGGTTGGTTTCAAGTCTGCTGTTGCTTGGCGGCTTGGAAGCGGCTGACGCTGTCCTTGACAAACGACTTCACGCACGACTCGACCTTCTTCGCGTCCAGCACGTGCTGCACAGCACCGCTGGCTTCGCGGTCGTCGAAGGCCTTCCTCTCGCCGTTGAGGACGGTCTTGCGGATCTTGGAGAACAGCGATCCTGCGTCTTCCCTGGAGAGGAGCGGGCCTTCGTGCTTCGACAGCTCTTTCTGGCAGCACGCGGTCACAAAGGCGTCAAAGTCCGGGTCGTGCGGCGAGGCCCACGACCTGCTCGACACAAACACCATTGAGACCGGTGCCGCCTCGTCAACGGGCCCCGCATCGTCAAACGGATCCAGTACCAGGTTGCCAGCGACATGCGTGAAGGGATCCTCGTCCTGGTCGTCCTCTGCCCCGACGACGACGATGCCATCCTCGTCCTGGTCGTCCTCGTCCGTCATGGGCGAGAAATCCGGCCCGGCCGGTGGGCCCGGGACGAATAGCTCGCCGCTGCCGTTGCCGTTGCCGTTGGCGGGGAAGTTGCCGTTGCCGTTGAAATTGGCCGGGGCCGAGTGGGGGCCCGTCGTCCTGCCGTAGCCGTTCGCAAATTCGTCGCCCCTCTCGTTGTAGCCGTTGGCTCCGTTGGACCCGTTGTAGACGTCGCGGCCATAGTCGCGGCCATAGTCACGATCGCGATCGCGGTCGCGGTCCCTGCCGTACCCGTTGCGGTCGTTGTCGTTGTACCCGCCGCCGCCGCCGCCGCCACTCTCCCAGTCCCTGGTACGCTTGGACGAGTCGTACGGGCGCCTGAACGAGTCCCTGTCCCTGTCCCTGTCTCTATCCCTGCCCCTGTCGGCAAAGCCGCGCCTGGCGGCGTCTGGGAACGGCAGCGACCACTTCCGGAGCAATACAAACGCGTTGTTCTTCAGCTCGTAATCCGAGTGGGTGGCAAACGCTTTGAGGACGTCGGCGAACGAGAGTTCGGAAGTGATCCTCTGCAGGAGATTCTCCGGCGTGAAGGGGAGCTTGTCGAGCATCCTAAGCGCCATTCGGTAGACGACGACGACCTCGTCCATGAGGCGGCCGTCCTTCGTGGCGTGCAGCATAATCTTGAGCAGCTGCCGCAGCAGTCCCTGGGACACAAACATGTGCTTGGCCTGCAATCCGTCCGTCCTGATGACCGTGTCGATGAGGATCTTCAGGTCGATGCACCGGAACCGCACCAGGTTGTCGGTCGAGACCAGGTCGCAGAGGTTGAACAGCTGCAAAAACTTGTTCACGCCCTCCTTCGTGGTGTCCTCCAGCCTTCCCGACTGCGTTAGCATCTCGTACAAATGACGCTGCAGCTCCGACTTCTTGGACGGCAGGAACTCGATGCCGTTGATAACCACCCGCTTGTGCGGGGCGAGTGCCGTGCGCCTCCGGCCCGTCGAGAGCGCATTCCGCTCGCGCTCAGACCTCGATCCGGATCCGGATCCGGAAGACCCTTTCCTCGACAATGACCCCGCAAGTCTGCCCTTGGCGCCCTTGGGCTCCCGATCCCTCGGCTCCCTGCCGTCCGAGCCCCAGTCCGGGTCGGCGGCACGGCGCGCCTTTGCGGCCTTGCCCTTGGGCTTCTTGCCGGACGCCGAGGAAAAGGACAGGGCTGCCCTCGCCGCGGACTTGAGGAATTCGACATCAAAGCACCCGTCCTCGCCGGGGGCCGGCAGGGACACGCCCCTGTCCTGGGCCAGCCGGTCGACCTTGGCCTGCAGGCTGCTGGGCCAGCCGTTCTCCCACCCGAGCCCGACCTCCCGCTCCAGAATCTGCTTCAGCGCCGCGTCTTGGTCGGCGTCCGTGACCATGATCGGTTCCAGGTCCTCCACGTCGTCGTCGTCGCCCTCGGTGACATCGAGGCCGAGACTGTCTGCCGTCTCCCGCTCGCCGCCGATGATCCCCCTGCACGACGGCGCCCCGCACAGGCACTTGACCGGCTTGTCGCCATACCTCTGGAAGTTGTAATCGAACGTCAGCTCGGTCCCAGCCGTGACGTCCACCTTGGTGAACAGCCCGATGGTCACCTCGCCGTTGACCGTCCACTTTTGCGTCTCGCAGTTGGGCTCACACGAGTGGTTGATGAACCTCCCGAAGCCGCCCATCCTCGTGGCGTCCACCGTCTCTCCGTTTCCGATGTTCATAAAGTAGTAGTGCCGCTGGTGCGACAATTCGTAAAACTGCTTCCTGCGCTCGTACTCCTCCTCCTCCAGCACCTCGCCCACGTACTCGATCAGGAACGTCCCCGCCTTGGTGTCTTCTTTGGCGAAGAGTCCAAACCCCTTCTTGCCGGCCCGTTTCACGTCCAACGGCGCGTACTCCTTCAGCTGGAAGCGCCTGTTGGTGCACCCCGAGCCGTGCGGGCAGTAAATCTCAGAGCACTCCTGGAAGAGATCCCTGTTGATGCAGCCGTCCCCGCACGGCACCACCTGATCTTTACTGCACCCGCAAACCATCGTCTCGTCGTCGTTGTACTCGTTCCGTTTCCTGTGCGTGTACAGGCTCTCCGTCACCTGCTGCCAGATGGTCGGGCGCCTCGCCTTCCTCTTCTCCGACGCCGCCTCGGCCTCCGCGGCAGTCGCAGCCGCGGCCTCGTCCTTCGCGATCATCGCATCGATGACGTCGTCCGTGAACTCCTGCGGCCTCGAACAGGCGGCGTGCTCGGCGTCCGGATTGTCCTCGCAGGTCCATCGCGCCTCGTCGTCCAAAGAATCAGCCAGTTCCCGTGGGATTCTCCGCCATTTATGGCAGCTGTCGCAACTCACCCACGACGTGTTGTGATGGTGATGATGTGGGTCCATCATGATGACGCGGAAGTGGTGGGGGGTGGTGGGGGGGGTGGGGGAAGTGGGGGCGAGCGTTCGATTTTGCGGGCCGGATTCGAAACCTCGTGCTCGGTTTCCCCGTGCTGCGTCGTCGCTCCCCGTCCAGAGAGTACGCTGGACACGAGACACTGGAGACTTCGGGTATTTGGGCTGTGGGTGTGAGTTCTTTCACATGAACCTTGAAGAAACTCGGTCGATTCTCTCTCTCTCTCTCAGCCACCACCACTCACACTCACGACCTTGACGACCACCCACACAGCCAGACAGACGGAGAAGAGCAGCCAGAAGAGCGTCGACTTGCACGGGTCGAACCGCACGGCGACCCTCGAGTCTCCCGGCAACGCGCCGTCGTGGTCGTCTGGGATGGTCGCCGGCCCCCTTGCCCGCTTGACGATCGCCACCGCACGGCGCAGGCTCCTCAGGGTGGCTCGACCCCCGTACGCCTTCGGTACGACATCGGGCGACCGCTCCAGCCCCTCGAGCTCGGTCGACCCGCAGAAGACGATCTTCTCCCGCGCCTTGACGTCCAGGAACAAACTCGCAACCGACCACAATCCGAAGAAGAGGAACGGCGCATTGACAAAGTACAGCCGCCGGAGACACTCCGGGTAGTGCCCCTGAAACAGCGTAAAGACGCTCTCCAGGAACTCTCTGCGGTGTGTGTGTGTGTGTGTGATGTGGTATGTAGGTATGAATGCGTAGCTCGCGCGCGAGCTACGCCGTCATCGCCGTCGCTGTACACCCACCACCACCACGACGGCGACGACGGTGACGACGGCGACGACAGCGACGACGACAATAAACAACACCAGCGCAGCAATATAGCAACGTACATGCTGCAGTTTTTCCTAGAGACGTTTTGGAGGTCAAACAGCCATACAACCTGGCGCTTCTTGTTCACTTCCGGGTCGGCACACGTGATGGCGGCGTCCATCGCGTAGACAAGGGTCGCCGACAGCTGGGAGGAAAACCTTGACGCGTCATATCGATCCGCTTTGAACACCAGCAGCGGATGACCCGAGAACCCCGCCGATGCGTTGCCCTGAAAGCAGACGACGCCCGCATCCAACAGCGCCGAGATCCTCGCTTCCCGTATTCCATACCCACTTCCGCTGTCGTCCGCAATGAATTCGGTGCGCCACGCTGCATGCGCGTCGAGATCCTCCAGAAGATTCGAGGACCGTTTATCCACCCACCGACGGACGAACGCGTCGTCGACGAGCTCCCCCGAGCGCTCGAGCGCGGTAAGGAGAGACGGGTTGAGGGCACGGAGGACCTCGGAGGCCTCGCGGTCGGTCCGAAAGTGTCCGTTGGAATGTTCGTTCACGCCGTGATTCGGTGTGCCGGTCGGAGACAATACAACGTCGAATGGGCCGATTCTGATCTTGGCGAGGATGGGCGTCGAGACTGCAGCGCTCGAGGTGGCAGCGCTGGAGGTGGCAGCGCTGGAGGTGGCAGCGCTGCATCCGTCGTCGTCATCATCGTCGCTCTCAGACCACGGTCTGCGGTCTGCGACATCATCAACGCTGGTGGGCTCCAGGGGATGGGAGACCGGAATGGAGGTTTTGGAGGACATCTGGAGGTTTATGGGAGAAGCATCGCGGCAGTGCGTCTCGCAGCGCGATCTGGATCGATCAATCAATGAGGTGCACAATCAATGAGGTGCACCCAGCCAAGCGTTGGTGAGAATCGAATTCATCA
>Ga0181573_10000832_pt1 | contig 31829 bp, 25 predicted proteins | sample 101ome_25_FD_148643 | JGI IMG/M metagenome (GOLD analysis project Ga0181573, IMG submission 148643) | Coastal salt marsh microbial communities from the Groves Creek Marsh, Skidaway Island, Georgia - 101409BT metaG (spades assembly) | ecosystem: Environmental > Aquatic > Marine > Intertidal zone...
ATTTCAGCCATGCGCCTTTGATCCTCGGGCTGAATGATCTGGGCGTGTTCCAATCGCCAGCGCAAATCTTCCTTCGCCCAATCGCTGGTAAGGCTAGCTTCGATCGCCTCGGCATACCAGTCCAACACATTTTTGACGGCCCGGTCTCCAATGACGTGGGTCATAATCTGAATGCGATCTTCTAATGCTTGCGCTAAAACAGGCATCAATTCTTCCGGGGTCGTCCGATCCATAAAGCCCCGGGTGTCGGCATCGGCATAAGGTTCGATGAGAGCAGCGCCACGAGAGCCAAGTGTGCCATCGATAAAGACCTTGATCGCTGCCAAGTCAAAGAAACCATCCTCGGATTTTTCCTTGCCGTGCTCAAAAAGTAATGGGGCCTCCTCAACGGGTACTGCGACGTATATCCGGTGGAACATTTTATCTTGTTGATGAAGGTCTCTCAGAAGAGATACCTGTCTCCAAGACATGCCGGCGTCATGGGTTTGGGTCCAGCCGCGGGATACGTTGACTTGCATACCTCTCAGTAGATTTTCCTGAAGATACTCATCGGTCTCAGCGGGCAGGATGGCACGGAAGGTATCCATGGCGGTGCCCAAGATATAGCCGGTGAGTTCTCCAGACTCGTCACGCTGAAACTGTCCCCCCTCCGGATCGGTAGTTCTTCGGTCTACACCGGCCAATGCCAGTGCTCTGCTGTTAACCAGCGCAGAAACACCATCGGCCCGCGGTAGGTACAGCGGCTTATTGCGCGTGAAGGCGTCGACATCTTCACGGGTCAGAAATCGCTGCTCATCTTCCCATTCACGCTCAATCCAGCCTCGGCCCAATACCCAATCGCCGTCCGGAATACCGTCGGCCCAGTCTTTGATCTTGGACACGGTCTCTGCGAGGCTTTTGTTGTTAAAAAGACTTAGGGTACGGGTGCGCCGTCCGATACCTTCAAGATGCTGGTGGCTGTCGGTAAAGCCCGGAAAAACAAAAGCGCCGCTCAAATCAAGAATGGTTTCTGCGCCACAGCGCCAAGTGGCGCCTTGCTCGGCAGAGCCAATAAAGACAAAACGGCCGTCCCGAATCGCAAGCGTTTCTGCGGTCCACAATCCCTCGTCTGCGGTGTAGATGGTCGCATTTTCTAAAAAGGTGTCTGCGGGCTGACAGCTATCGATACTGACATCAAAATTTTTTGAACAGGCAGTGGTGAAAATCGTCAGCGCTAGTACGCTAACGACCAGTTTGCGACGGGCGTGACCTACAAGACCGGCTTCAGACCCGCCAACATGTGCACGCCACCAGGCCCTAACAGTAGCGTTGTAGAGCTTCATTCCTGTGCGGTCAGTGCGTGATGAAGCTGCTGATGAAAGGCAACAATGGCTTTTTCGTAATAACCAAAGGTCAGGTGTGAGTTCGCGCGCGTAGAGACCGTTTCCTGAATTGCGCGGGCAGCCGCACGGTCCTCGGCCTGTCCCGATTGATTCACAAAGTCGAGATCTCGCCGAGCGTCCTCCAGAGTAATGACAGCATTTTCTGTATCCCGGTGTTTGATGTGATAAGACACCATGTGAGTCTCGGTTGGACTAATCGGTTCGATGATCGTGACGCTGGTGTGCTTTGAGAGAACGGCGATACTGACGTTGGGAAACAGCAGGTAAACCAGCGTAGCCATACCGCTAATGTCCCGTTGGTCCCGCTCCACCGAGCGCAGTTTTTCTATCCGTTTGAACGGATAAATAACCCGCGAGTTTTCTCCAAAGCTTTCGACGATATTGGTGTTATCAAAGCCGTAGGGGAAAAAGCTTTCCCGGTGCAGGGACTTGATGTGATAACCCTCAAGGAGGGTTTCGGTAAGGAGTTTCCAGTTTGCAGAATCCTCGGTTTTGCTTTGATGAAAGAGAACCTGGTCGGGAGTAAAGAAATCGTAGACGGTTATGGGCAGCGGGGATCCCGGCTGAGCCTCCTGCATCACATAAACCAATCCGCCAGATTCCCATGCCGCGACTTCTACCAGACCGTTAGCGGCTAGATCGAGCCCGGGGAAGCCATCCGCGCCCGGCACGCCTCTCAGGCTTCCATCGAGATCATAGGTCCATGCGTGATAGGGACAGGAAAAAGACCGGGCGCAACCTTCACCGTTCGCTACCTGCATACCACGGTGTCGGCACGCATTAATGAATGCGCGCACTTTTTTGTCACGGCCGCGCGCCACCAAAAGCGGCGTGCCAGCAGCGGTGCGGGTGATGTAGCTACCGACATCAGGAAGGACAGCTGAAGGACAGAACACAATAGGACGCCGCCGGAGCAGGGCGATTTCCTGATCGAACCGTACCTGACTGGTGTAGTTCGCTACCGGTTCCTTCCATTGCTGTGATCCCAGATCAGTGGTGCCCTCGTCAATATGCTTAAAGAGATGATCTATGACGTCCTGATCCGAGAGTAAGCCAGCTGCGTTGGGATTTAGCATGGGTGTGTTCCGAGGGTTCGTGGCACATTCCTATGTGCTCATCTATGGATGACATGAATAGTAAAGTGACTGCAGGTCCCGTGCCAGCCATAAACTATGGTCTGGTGGGCGGCCACTCCGAACGGCGCATTGCCTTCAGTGGCGGCTGGACTTTTTGGAGGGGAGTCGTCAGGCTGGCCTTATCGAGGTATTCAAGAAAAAGAGAAGGAAGGGGACATGAAAAAATCGACGAGAATCGTTTTACTGTGTTTGGCAGGTATCTTTTTGAGTGCCTGTCAGAAGCCTGCTGATGACACGGCAATTATCGAGGCTGCCAAGGCGGGTTACACGGCCTTTCAGCAGGGGGATATGGCGGCTTGGGCGGCAACTCAGGCAAGCGATGTTGAATGGATTGCTCCCAAAAGCCTTCCCTACGCGGGCACTTATTACGGCCCTGATGCGGTCATGGAAAACGTGTTCACCCCCATTCTCGAACTTTGGCCAGACTTCGAAGTCGAGGTGGTGGATTACAAGGCCAGCGGCAACACCGTGTTTGTTTCAACCAAGATTCACGCGGGTGGCAACGTTAGCGATTCGTTACATGTCGCGACTATTGAGAATGGGAAGTACGTCAAATTTCAGATTTATGATGATGGCGGCTATATGATGCAAACCGCCCTCACATTGCCCAAGCGAGCATTGGCTAACACCGATCACGCTTCTGCTGAATGGCAAGTAGCGGCCTACAGCTCTGCCGCGCCCGCTTACATTGGCGACTTCGCCACGGTGATTGGCGGCAAAGGCGAGGTGCTAAGAGAGGGCACTAACGGGTGGACCTGTTTGGGACTTAATCCCCGACCTTTCCCCGAAAGCGGGTGGAAAGACGCACACGATGCCATGCCAGGCTGTGGTGATGCGGAAGGTATGAAATGGATGCAAGCCGCACTGGCGGGTACCAAGCCCATGTTGGAGCGAGACACCTTTATCTGGATGCTGCACGGCGATGTCGGTGAGGACAACACCAAAATGGGCGTCTTGCAGGAGGCGGATTCAACACCGGGTCAGTGGATCGAGTCGGGTCCCCATTTGATGCTGATGCCAAAGGATCCTGCCACTATCGCGAAGTTTGGCGCTGATTTCACCACCGGAGAGCCCTATGTGATGATGCCAGGCTCCGATTATGCTCACCTCATGATTCCGTTGGTTGGCTATTACGGTTGGCAGGAAGGGTCGTCACCGTCAAATCAGTAGGTGCGATTTGACGGTGCAATTACCAATCTATACGTAAAGCTATAGTAAAGCCGCGCTGTGGATCTGATCATAATGGCATTGCCAGCTTTCGCGATCTTGATGACTGCGGAGGCTGTCGTTACCACAATCCATGGGCAAAATGTGTATGCGCTCAAGGACTTTGCGGGGTCGATGTCTCAGCTTGCCATCAACGTTGGAGTGCGGCTCGCCATCGGTGGCGCGCTTATCGGACTGCACTTTATCCTTTATCAGTTTCGTCTCGTTGATATGCCCGATGGCCCCTTGGGCTGGTTACTGACCTTCCTGATCATTGATTTTGTTTTCTACTGGTACCACCGGGCGCAGCATCGGGTTCGCTTCCTGTGGTGTGCGCACGTTGTTCACCATTCCAGTGAATATATGAATTTGGGTACGGCGCTAAGGCAGTCGCCTACGGGGCCCTTTACCAAGGCACTGTTCTACTGGCCGCTGCCGTTATTGGGCTTTGATCCTCTCGTAATTGCCAGTGCGGGAGCCGTCGCCACCATTTACGGTTTTTGGACGCATACGCAGGTGGTAAAACATTTGTGGTGGCCGCTGGAGTGGCTACTCGTCACGCCCTCGCATCATCGCGCCCATCACGGGTCTAATCCTGAATACGTCGACAAGAACTACGGTAACTTTCTCATTGTCTGGGATCGACTCTTCGGTACGTTTGAGCCCGAAGTCGCGCCGGTTCGCTATGGCTTGATTACCAATATCAATACCTATAACCCGCTGCGCATCGCGTTTGCAGAGTGGCTTCGCCTATTCAAGGATTCGGCGTCTGCGCCCACATTCCGTTCCCTAAAGCGTCTGTGGTTCTCTCCTCCCAGAGGCGAAACGTCGTAGCCCTGATCGACGCCGTATATCCCCCCTAAGTTTCGGAATATCCCAGCGCAAGCAATTGCCGCCGGGCCACCCGCCAGGCCAAATCCGCCTGTTGCTGCGTCAATTCGTTTTTCCAGTCACCTACGATGCCCTTGCGCACCACAGACTTCGCTTCCTCGCCTTTTTGCCGTCCCCCAGATACCTTTTCAAAGTCGGTGATGGCTTTCACACTGGCGATAGTGTCGGCGCAGCTATCAACCCCAAGGTAGTCATAGACTTTTCCCATTGTCCCTTCAAAATCTCGGTGAAGGTCTTCGTAACGAATCATCAGCAGCTTGCCTTCGTTGGAGGCCTGAAAGATCGCCGATGCCCTTACTCCCCAGGTGTACATAAACTCAATGAGGTTCTTTTGGGCCTTAAATTTCGCTCCCCATGGCGCCTCGGAGTCATGCATTAGCGCTTCATATTTCCACGCCGATACCAGTGCATCCCGACCGTCTCGGACCACCGCAATCAGTTTCGTTTTAGGAAGATCTTCCTGAAGCAATCGCAGCGACATGATCTGATCTGCGGCTTTGAAAGCGACAAGGGTGTCTGGTGTCGAGAGGTTCGATACATAGTCATAAAACGCTTTGGGCATGTCTCGCGGTGTATCGCACTGATAAATGCACTGCATGAGTTCGATCATTTCAGAGCGTTTGAAGTTGACATTTCCCAGGGTGTAATGAAATTTTGGGGGCTCATATTTTGGCAAGCGTTCAGGCCTGAAGTTTTGCTCAAGCATCGCGAATAGTTCATCAGCGACGTTGGGGATATCCTCCGTTCTCTGGGGGAGAAGCGCTTTGGCTTTTTGCCGACTGTCGTGGCCAAACATCGGAATCCAGCCCATGCCCAGAAAAAACTCGGTGAAGGCATCGGCCCGGGATCGAGGAAAAAACCGATGATTGCCATGTGCCAGATCAAGGCGCCCTGTCAGAGTATGAATGATGCTGGTGATGCGCTTAAAAGGGTTGTTTCTGGGACTATCCCGCCTTAGCGCGGCTACGTAAGGATCAAACTCTCGCCAGGCAATGATCTCGGGGTGCGCCGCCAAGCAATGCAGCAGCCAAGAGGTTCCGCACTTGTACATGCCGACTACATGAGCTGTTCTGGCTTTAGGCTCCTCGGGGTCGGTTTGGTCAGCGTTGAAAATAAGTTTTCTCCAAAATATATCCCGAGTTGGGCAGGTGCGTTACGGCTCCGTGACAGGCGCCACCGAATTGTAAGGCAACCGCAATTCGCCGTCTAAGCGGGGTACTACACCGCGTCAAGAATTATGTGTCACAGAACTGCAACAAATTTTTAAAACTACTGCAAGAATCCCGCCATTAAAGCGTCATAGAGGACCGGTAGTGTTCGCGAAGTCGCCAGAACATTGGGTGACCACAGCGCATGAGGCCTTGATGAGTCAGCATACAACAGTAATTCGTTGCTTTACTTTCCTATTACTCGGGATCTTCTTGTCCCCCGCCAAGGCGGCCGATGAGCTGCTGGTCTATGTTTTTTCTGAGGGTAGTCCTGTTGCTGGGGCCGAGGTATCGGTTGATCAGGCGCTTGTTGGTGAGACGGCTGCTGATGGATCGTTACTGGCGACCGTTCTAGGTGATGGTATGCACGTTCTATCTATTGCCGCCGGCGATGACGGCGTCACCACCCGTTTTAGCGCCGGTGCCAGTCAGCTGGTCGATGCCATAGTCCAGCTTGATAGTGGCGACATCGCGCTTGATGTCTACTCTCAGACAGAGAGTGTTGCGGAGAGGGCTGAGGCAGCTGACGGCACGCTCAGTATCCGCGTGTTAAGAGCGGGTGAGCCTGTCGTTGACGAATCTGTCTACATCTCTGGATCTGGCCTTTCCCTAGAGACCGGCAGCGACGGCGTGGCAACGGCCACCCTTTCGCGCGGGCGGTACAGAACTCAGATTGCCGAGCAAACAGCCTATCTGCGCGTTGTAGGAAACCTCACCAGGTCGGCGGTCATTACTCTCAATGAGAGGGGTGAAACGATTGAAATAGCGGCCCCGGTCATGGAAGAGGTCTGGGTGGTCGCGAGTTTTGATCCGTCAGGCCTCGAGCTTAGTGAGCGAGATACCGCGAATATTGTTGATACCATTGGTGTGGAGATGCTTGCGCGGTTTTCAGATTCTGACGTGGCGGCGTCGGTTGTCAGGGTTCCCGGCATCTCGGTACAGGATGACAAGTACGTATTTATTCGCGGCTTGGGTGGACGCTACATCTCCTCCACCCTCAACAACGCCACCATGCCATCAACCAACCCCTCAAAGCGCACGGTGCCGTTGGATCTTTTTCCTTCTAACTTTGTCAATCAATTAGATATTAAGAAAACCTTTTTGCCTTACATGCCGGGAGAGTCAACGGGAGGCAATTTGGTTATCAACACCAAAACCTTCCCTGATGATCGCCTGATCGGTTTTAGCTTCCAGACCGGTTACACCACGGATTTAACTGGCGATACTGTTTTTGTGGATCCTTTAACAGGGGATTTTGACTTTCTTGGCTGGGATGATGGCACGCGGAAAGAGGACCCGGCACTTGCTGTCATTTCGGATTTTCTGAGCAGTGGGGAAGCGATAGACAGCCAGACCGGAGAAACCTTCCCTCTCGACGACTACACCGCGGGCGAACTTCGTCGCATCGGCGCCATCCTGCTCCAAGATGGTTTCGATCCAGATTTCAAATCAGCATCACCTGATACAAAGCTTGGTTTTAACCTCGGCGATCTCTTTCAGTTCGATGACTCGGAACTAGGCATTTATGCTGCTGCAAACTACTCCAACAGCTGGAGCAAGCGCGAGGATGGCGAGCGCTATACCTACGAATCTCAGGGTGAGATTGCAGATAACTTCCTATATCGCCAGTACGCCAATACCATTGAGCTGAATGGCTTGCTTTCACTGGGTTGGAACGTCGGTGACAGTACCTTCGAGTGGAATACAGTGGCGTCTCGCGTCACTGAAAGCCAGCTAGAACGATCGATTGGGCAGGAAGGGGATGAATTCCAGTCGTTACTGAGACAGACTATCCAGTGGGAAGAGCGACAGTACTTGTCAACGCAGGTATCAGGTTCTCATTTCCTAGATGAGGCGGGCGCGTTTTTTCTCGAATGGCAGGCTACTCTCAGTCAGGCAGATCGATACGCCCCAGACCGTCGTGAGTATGACTTTACGGCAACGTCTAGTGCCACCGATCCAGTGGGCTTGAAAGAGAACTATGATTTTCAAGCGCCCAATGACCAGCAGATTTCTTTATTTAACGGTTTCATTCTGGAGCCAGGCACCATCATCCGCCGCTACGATGAATTGGTCGATGACAATCTGGATTTATCGGCCAACTTAACTTGGGACGTATTTGACTCGGATGCGAGTTTTAGCGAGCTCCGGGCTGGATTTCAGCTGATTTCTCGCGAGCGCAACTCCGATAGCTCTACCTATGGTTTTAACGTCAATCAAGTCCGTGACGATTTATTGCGTACGGATAATCTCCTGGTCTCTGACGTTTTGTATAGCTGCGGCGACACGCCGAATCTGGGTGGGTGTAAAGCTGGGGAGGGTGGTATCTCCAATAGCCCAAACACAGGTCTGGTGTTTGTGGACAAAACACTCGCGTCTGATAGCTATGATGCCGAGCTTGAGTACAACAGCGCCTACCTTATGTATGACCATACATTCGATACGGCTTGGCAGTTGATTGCCGGTGCACGCTACGAAACCTATGAACAAACAACCGATACATTTTCATTGCAGGGCGATCAAGGCGCGGTGCAGTCTGTTGTTGATGAAGACAGCCTGTTGCCGAGTCTCGGCGTTAATTGGTTTGTCAACGAGACCCATCAGCTGCGCTTTGCGGTCTCCAAGGCTGTGGCGCGACCTGACTTTAAAGAAGCCGCAAACGCCACCTTTTACGATAACGAATTTAATGTTCGTGTAAGGGGTAATCCATTCCTTGAAATATCGGACATTATTAATGCCGATCTGCGCTGGGAGTGGTATCTCTCTGAGATAGACAGTCTTTCGATCGCGCTGTTCTACAAGGATATGGATAAGCCTATCGAGCGGGTAGTGCAGGCAGCATCTGGCACGGCAGGCAATTCACGCACCTTTCAGAATTCAGACTCAGCAGAGATTTATGGTGCTGAAATAGATGGGAGCTTTGAATTCACGCTAGGTGCAGGCTATGACCAAACATTATTTGTCTCGTTTAATGCCGCGTTGATTGAGTCTGAGGTAACAGCCAACAACCAAGAAGACCGGCCTCTGCAAGGTCAGCCTGAATATACCGCCAACCTCATCTTAGGTTACGACAATATCAGCGCCGGGCATCAGCTGACGGTGCTCCTAAATCAAAATGGAAAATCCGTCGCGGACGTCGGTGTCTCAGGGCAGCCGGATGTCTTTCTAGAGCCCCGTTTGGATCTAAACGTGGTGTACAGATTTGATATTTCAGACGGGCTTACCCTCAAAGCGAAGCTTGAAAATCTTTTGGATGACGAGGTGAAGTACACCCAGGGCGGTGAAGTTTTTCAGGTTTACAGTCGCGGTCCATCCATTCAGCTAGGCATTGAATGGCAACCCTAGGCCTCATCCTTACAAGCTTGATTGGAAATATTAAACGCATGAAAGTATTGAATCGTTTCACGAAGGTTTTTTTTCCGCTAGCAATTTTCGCAATGCTAGCAGCATGCTCTGGTGACGATAGCACTACAATTAACATAGAAGCGCCACCGCCCAGCGGAGGAGATGGTAGCTCTGGAGGAGACTCTGGCGGCGGTGATAGCGGTGGCGGTGGTGAAACACCTGCTACTTGTCCCGAGGGAACCACTGACTTGGGTGATGGAGTCTGTGAGTTGCCCGCCGTTATTTCGGTGGATATGACGCTCCCAGCGGGCGTCAAATACTTGATGTCCGACCGAGTCACGGTGGGTAATGGTAACGGCCAGCTTGAGACCAACGGCGACGGTACCCTCGAGGACGGCTCGGCTGTCCAATCGGTGACGTTGACCATTGAGGCCGGTGTTGAAGTGATGGGTAAGTCCGGCACCTTCGCCAATCTGCTGATCACGCGAGGCAGCAAATTGATGGCGATGGGAACGGCAGATGCCCCAATTATCTTTTCTTCAGATGACGCAGGCTATGACGGATCAGGTGAGTGGGGCGGTCTGATTATGCACGGCTATGCGCCTCACAATGAGTGTGCTGAAGGCGGTAGCTATTGTGATATCGACTCCGAGGGCGAATCAGGATTTGCGGGCGGCTACGATCCCAGTGATAGCAGCGGAGTGTTGCGTTACGTAGTCGTGGCTGAGGGAGGCTACGAGTTTTCCACTGGAAACGAGATAAACGGTATCTCTCTTGTGGGTGTCGGTAGTGCCACTGAGATGGACTACATTCAGGTTCACGGCAATTCTGATGATGGCATCGAGTTTTATGGCGGAAACGTCAACTTAAAGCATGGCGTGTTTACCAACAACAACGACGACTCCGTCGATTGGGATGAGGGCTATCAGGGTAACCTGCAGTACATCCTTGTGAAGCAGGGCGCTTCCAAGGGTGAGGCCTTTGAAATGGATACCGAAGGTTCTTCCGATGGCTTCTTATCAAAGCCCACGCTCGCCAACGTCACTGTTGTTGCTGAGAAGGTCGCGGATAGAGCAACTTACAGCCTGAACTTTAAAAAGCGATCTGGTGGCTTCTTCCATAACACGATTGTTACCGTATCACCCGATTCAGAGACTGCACTAACCACCTGTGTCAACGTGGATGGTTCGGGCTCGACGGCTTTAGTGGGTGAAGCTTTGGTGCTCAACAACTGGATTCAAGACTGCGCGTCAGGCTCAGGTGATCAAGGCATCATTGCTAATATCTTCGGTCTCGATAATGGATCGATCGCGGCTGTGCCAGCAGAGCTCGACAACAATTTTGCGTCTCAAGCATCAGCCGCCACACTCGCAAGCGCGATCGATTGGGATGCGGTAAACAGTGCGTATCCGGAGTCGGTTGCTGATGCCAGCTACCTTGACGCCACCGACTATATTGGTGCTGTAAACCCCAGCGGCAGTGATGTCTGGTGGGCGGGTTGGACCATAGAGGGTTCGGTAGGCAACCCAACGTTGCCCGAAGCATCATGTCCGGCCGGCACTGACGAGCTGGAAGCTGGACTGTGTTTACTACCCCCAACCGTATCGACCGATCTGACCTTGACGGCGGGGGTGGATTACCTGATGGAAGGTCGAGTGACGGTGGGCAATGGTAATGGCCAGCTAGAGACCAACGGTGATGGCACATTGTCGGATGGATCGTCTGTCCGGAATGTCACGCTCACCATCGAGCCAGGCGTCCATGTCTTGGGTAAGACTGGCACCTTTGCCAATTTGGTTATTACCCGCGGTAGCAAGCTTATGGCGATGGGCACCAAGTCTGCGCCCATCGTTTTTTCATCTGACGACGAAGGTCTCGATGGGTCCGGGGAGTGGGGCGGCCTGATCATGCATGGCTATGCGCCTCACAACGAGTGCGCAGAAGGCAGCAGTTACTGCGACATAGACTCTGAGGGTGAATCAGGCTTTGCTGGCGGCTATGACCCCGATGACAGCAGCGGCTCCCTTCGGTACGTGGTTGTTGCAGAAGGCGGCTATGAATTTTCAACGGGTAATGAAATTAATGGAATATCGTTGGTGGCCGTTGGCCGTGGTACTGAAATGGATTACATCCAGGTTCACGGCAACTCTGATGATGGTATCGAGTTCTACGGTGGTAATGTCAACGTGAAGCACGGTGTGTTCACCAACAACAATGACGATTCTGTGGATTGGGACGAGGGTTATCAGGGCAACCTGCAGTACATCATCGTGAAGCAGGGTGCGTCCAAAGGTGAGGCCTTTGAGATGGATACGGAGGGGTCCTCCGACGGGTTCCTGTCGAAGCCAACCCTGGCTAACGTCACTATCATCAACGACAAGGTCGCTGACAGAGCGACTTATAGCCTGAACTTCAAGAAGCGTTCGGGCGGTTTCTTCCATAATACGGTCGTGACGGTAGCTGATTCGTCTGAGACTGCAGTTGATACTTGTATCAACGTGGACGGCTCTGGCTCCGAGGCCCTCGTTGGTACGGCACTGGTGATCAACAACTGGATTCAGGATTGCGGCCAAGGTAGCGGCGTTCACGGGGCCCTCTCGGGATCCAACGTTAGCTTCGATGCTTCTACAGTGGTAGAAACTGACGCAGCTCTGGACGCTCTTCTGAGTTCTCAGGCCCCAGAAGCATCCGGCCTGGCACCTCTCGACTGGGATGCCATTAACGGCGCTTTCCCAGAGTCGGTAGCTGACGGTTCTTACCTCGACGCCACCGACTACATTGGTGCCGTGAAACCTGATGGTAGCGACCCCTGGTGGGCAGGTTGGACCGTTTCGGGTTCTCTATGACTTTTTGCTTCAAATTACTGACTGCGCAGGGGCAAAAGAGCAATCTTCAACATAAGGGCCACGCTTTTTCGTTTAAGTGGGTAGTAAGTAGACGTAGCTGGATTCTGAAGTTATTCAGCTTTCACCAAAAAGCCGGCCTGTAGAGGCGTTCGAGATAATGCGCAAAGTATTATTGGTCGATGATGAGTTTGCTATCCGGGAAATGCTCCGTTTTTCGTTGGAGCCTGCGGGATTTGACTGCATCGAAGCCGGTGACATACAGGACGCCTACTGGAAGGTGACGGAGGAATTTCCCGACATCGTCTTGCTCGACTGGATGCTGCCCGGAGGCCCTGGCACCGAGCTGCTGCGGCGGATGAAAAAAGAAGACGCCACCAAGGCAGTGCCGGTCATTATGGTAACGGCGAAAGTCCATGAAGATAACATCGTCGAGGCCCTCGAAATGGGAGCCAGCGACTACGTAACGAAGCCCTTTAATACCAAAGAGCTTGTCGCCCGAATCAAGGCAACGCTGCGTCAAACCGCAAAAGTTGAACCAAAAAGTGAACTTGGTGTGGGTGAGCTTAACCTTGACATCGATAGCCGTCGCGTCACCCTCAGTGGAGATGATATTCCGATGGGCCCCAAGGAGTTCAAGCTGCTCCAGTTTTTTTTGGAGCAGCCGGAACATGTCCACTCCCGAACCAAGCTTCTAGAGCACATCTGGGGCCAAGAGACCCATGTGCAAGAGCGTACAGTGGACGTACACATCCGTCGTCTTAGAAAAGCGTTACAGGCGGCCAATCCAGCCTACAGTGACCTGATCCAGACCGTTAGCGGCACGGGGTATCGATTCTCGCCGCGAGATCTTCAGCAGTAGTCTCAACAGTTTTTAGCGCTGGTTTTATCCAGCTGTCTCTGTGAGTTCTTAAAGCGTAGTTTCTCCTGCTTTCTATCGGCCACTATTTTTTCCATGGATTCCCCTATGTGGGACTCCCCTCGACGTCGCGCTAGTTCAATCTGCTTTTCTCGCTCGGAGTAGCGCTGCTTTTGACGCTGGGTCTGCTGATCATGGCAGTGGTGACAGCTAATGCCCTTTTGATAATGGGGGCTCAATTTGTCTTTCTCGGTGATCGGGCGTCGACAGGCATGGCACTGATCGTAATGGCCTTTCTCTAGCTGATGGTTGACCGTTACGCGGTTGTCAAAAACAAAGCACTCTCCCTGCCATTTGCTCTCGGCTTCTGGCACCTCTTCGAGGTATTTGAGTATGCCTCCTTTGAGGTGGTAGACCTCGTTGAATCCCTGCTGCTTGAGAAACGCGGTGGACTTCTCGCAGCGGATACCGCCGGTACAAAACATAGCCACTTTCTTATGAACGGTAGGGTCGAGATGCTCTGCAACGTAGTCGGGTAGTTCCCGGAATGACGCGGTTTTTGGATTAACTGCATGCTCAAAGGAGCCGATTTCAACCTCATAGTCATTGCGCGTATCTAATACCAGCACATCAGGATCGCTGATAAGCGCGTTCCAGTCTCTAGGCTCGACATAGGTACCCACAATGTCATTGGGATCGATGTTATCGACGCCCATAGTCACAATTTCTTTCTTGAGCTTGACCTTTGTGCGGTAGAAGGGCATTTCATCCACATAGGATTCTTTGACCGCAAGTCCCTTGAAACGCGTGTCACGCTGGAGCCAGGCGAGAACCCGATCAATCCCGGCACGAGACCCGGCGATGGTGCCGTTTATGCCTTCAGAAGCTAAAAGTAGGGTGCCTTTCACCTCGCTATCAATCATCAGGTCGAGTAGCGGCTGGCGGAGGTCTTCAAAATCAGGCAGGGCGACGAATCGATACAGCGCGGCAACCACCACGCTATCGGCTGAAGTGTTTGGCATGTCAGGTCCTTGTTGCTAACCAGAACGTAAAACTGGCGCTTATCGGGCTACGGAGGTTATCAAAAATTGTGCCTCATCAGTAGCGCGCTGGGAGTGCGCCCGGAGATTCAGTCCGGCTCTATCGGGAAAACGAAGGCAGGTCGCCTTAATCCATCCCACCCCACAGCCCGTATCCGTTAGGCACTCTGCAATCCTCACTCGGTCATCTTTATGAATAAACTTCGTCAGGAGTGGTTCTCCAATATCCGCAGCGATTTGCTTGCGGGGCTGGTTGTGGCCCTCGCGCTGATCCCCGAAGCCATCGCTTTCTCCATCATCGCGGGTGTCGATCCCCGGGTAGGGTTGTATGCCTCCTTCTGCATCGCCGTCGTCATTGCTTTTGCTGGGGGCCGTCCCGGGATGATCTCTGCAGCGACCGGCGCCATGGCATTACTGATGGTGACGCTGGTGAGAGAGCATGGGCTCGACTATCTGTTCGCGGCTACCGTGCTGACAGGCGTCCTCCAGATTATTGCCGGATGGGTGCGCCTGGGCGAGCTGATGCGGTTTGTCTCACGCTCTGTGGTCACCGGCTTCGTGAATGCCCTGGCTATTCTTATTTTTATGGCGCAGCTGCCAGAGCTGATTGATGTACCGTATGCGGTTTATCTGATGACAGCTGCGGGCTTGGGCATCATCTACGGTCTCCCATTGATTACCCGGGTAGTGCCATCGCCGCTGGTGGCGATAGTGGTGTTAACCGCCGTGGCGATTGCTTTTGGTATTGATGTGCGCACCGTGGGTGACATGGGTGACTTACCTTCAACGCTGCCGGTTTTTTTGATGCCCGATATCCCTGTTAACGTTGAAACATTGCAAATCATATTCCCCTATGCGGTCACGTTGATGGTGGTTGGGCTCTTGGAGTCATTAATGACGGCGACCATCGTTGATGACTTGACCGATACCACTAGTAATAAAAGCCGCGAGTGTATGGGGCAAGGTGTGGCCAATATAGCGAGTGGCTTTATGGGTGGGATGGCGGGATGCGCCATGATTGGTCAGTCGGTCATTAATGTGAAATCCGGGGGTCGTGGCCGGTTATCTACGCTAAGTGCCGGCATGTTCTTGCTTGTGCTGCTTTTATTTTTCAGCGATTGGGTGCGCCAGATTCCGATGGCGGCGTTGGTGGCAGTGATGATCATGGTATCTATCGGTACCTTCAGTTGGGAGTCGGTTAGAAATTTACGCACTCATCCGCCGAGTTCCAGTATTGTGATGATCGTTACTGTGATCGTGACGGTGTCGACCCACGACTTGGCTCAGGGGGTACTTTCTGGTGTTCTGCTTTCTGGATTTTTCTTTGCACACAAAGTGGGAAGAATTCTGGTCATCCGATCTCAATCTGAGGAAGAGGGTAGAGTTCGCACCTATACGGTGCTTGGTCAGGTCTTTTTTGCCAGTGCAGACCGTTTTGCCCAGTCTTTTGATTTTAAAGAAGTCATAGACTCGGTGCGCATCGATGTCAGCCGAGCCCATTTCTGGGATATCACAGCAGTCAGTGCGTTGGATAAAGTGGTACTAAAGTTTCGGCGAGAAGGAGCTGACGTGGAAGTGATTGGCTTGAACGAAGCGAGTGCGACCATGGTAGATCGTTTTGGTTTGCATGATAAAGAGGGAGCGGAAGATCTGCTTCTGCCCCAGTAGATACCGATTGTGAAGACATCAAAGAAAATTCTCGCCTGTGTCGATCAGTCTCCCTACGCAGATTACGTGGCGGATTACGCTGCCTGGGCCGCAGCAACGTTTTCGTTGCCACTCGAGTTGCTGCACATTATCGATCGTCATCAGGAGACAGCCATAAGCGATGACCACAGCGGCGCGATTGGCTTTGATGCTCAGGAAACACTCTTGAATCGCCTGGCAGAAGAAGAGGGTGAGCGCTTTCGTGAAACTCGCGAGCAGGGACGGGTTTTTCTTAATGGCCTTAAGCTCCGCTGCGAGCAACAGGAAACTATCTCTGTCGATGTTCGCCAGCGCTACGGGCAACTGCTAGAGACTCTCGATGAGCGTCAGGCCGATGTGGCTTTATACGTGCTGGGACGGCGCGGTAAATCGGCGGCGCACACCCAGCGAGACCTCGGTCGTCATGTGGAGAGCATCAGCCGTAAAATCCGCCGTCCTATTCTGACCGTTGCCCAGGAGTTCTCAACGCCAAAGAGTTTGTTGGTCGCTTACGATGGCAAGCGCATGACCCGAAACTGTGTGAGTTTGATCGCAGGAAACCCGGCCTTGTCGGGTTTGCCCGTGCACGTGGTGATGTCGGGCAGGCAGAATAATGAAGCCGAAAAACAGTTGGCGTGGGCACGAAGTACCTTGGAGCGAAGTGGGTTTGAGGTAGAAACCGCCCACTTGCCCGGTGACCCCGAGCAAAAGATTACCCAAGCTATTACCGACAGGGAGATCGACGTGCTTGTGATGGGCGCATACAGTCGGTCACCGCTGAAAAACTTGTTCCTCGGTAGTAAGACAAACGATCTACTGCGAGCCTCGCGGGTGCCCACGGTCACGGTGCACCTGTAATTTCCGCTAAACGCGCTGATTTGTTGTTATTTCACTGACCTCGGAGTCTAGCTTCGCCGACACGGCCTGCTCATTGCCGCCCCCAGTTTTGGGTTCACGAGAAGACCGTCCCCAAAGCGCCCTTACAGTGGTACCGGAGAGAACAGTGGTGCGAGTGCTACCCATCGGGCTTCTGAGCGAGCGAAAGACTCGAGTTTGGTTCCTGAAATTACTTGCTTATAATGCCTTTTATTCGACTTACCGGCGGTATATAGTGAGGCGAATGGGGAGTTTCCTCACATCCGTGCAACAAACCGCATTGCGTGATTCGGCGGTGTTCGGGCCCAAAAGTCCATAGAGACTGGGTGAGGAAATTCGACTCAACCAAAGACCCATGAGGGCATGGTTGAGTCCGACAATAATAATAAACACAAAGATGGGAGGGCCGATGAAGCGCTTCTACTACATGAGTGACGATCTGGACGATCTCGAACAGATTGAGCACGACCTCGAGGCGGGTGGTATCCCTCGCCCTCAGATCTATTTGCTTAGCAATGATGAGGTGGGCCTCGATAACCACGACGTCAACCGTGTTGCTAGCTTCCTGAAAACTGATGTCATTCACTCCGGTGAAATCGGCGCCCTGCTGGGTCTGGCAATTGCCGCCTTGATCCTGCTGGTAGCCTATTTCTCTGGGATTACGGCTGAGGTCGGATGGGTGCCCTTTGTTTTCTTGGCGATCGTAGGCTTTGGCTTTGCGACTTGGGAAGCAGGGTTTATCGGCATGCAGGTTCCCAACGTTCACTTCGCCAGATTTGAGAAGGCGCTTGCCAAGGGGCGCCATGTCCTGTTCGTTGAAACAGGACCAGAGGACAAGAAAAAATTAAAAAGTGTTCTAAAGCGTTATCCCAAGCTAGAGCGCGCCGGCACCGAGGTCACACATACGGGCCTGCTTATGCTGGTGCTCCGAACTTGGGAGAAGGTTAGGAGCCGGACGCTGATTTTTCAGGGTCGACCAAGTAAACAACAACAATAGCTGGCTGCAACGTACAGCCGGTACGAGGGGGTATCGATAGCTCACAGGATGCGTATGGCAACGCGAGTTTTTCCTGTGAGGGTCGGTAACAGGGGGGCGATAGCGCCCATTTTTGGCACTGGGTGCGAGAGTTAAAATATGTTTGCTGCGATTGTGTTACTCGTTTTGGTACTGGGGACGGTGGCTTTTCATGCCCTAAGTCCGTGGTATTTCACTCCGATTGCGTCTAACTGGGCCTCTATGGACAACACTGTCACGCTGACTTTTGTCGTGACGGGGTTGGCCTTTGTTCTGGTCAATGTGTTTATCGCGTATTGTTTAATCAAGTTCCGTAACAAGCCTGATCGTCGGGCGGAATATGAGCCCGAGAGCATCAAAATGGAGAGCTGGCTCACGATTCTTACCACTGTGGGCATCGCGGCGATGCTGGCCCCTGGCCTGCTTATTTGGAAGGATGTAGTGACCCCGCCAGATGATTCCATGGAAATGGAAGTTCTGGCTCGCCAGTGGAACTGGTCCTATCGACTGCCAGGTGAGGACGGTAAGCTGGGTGCGGTCGCGGTCAGCCACACCAGTGAAGACAACCCATTGGGTATTGATCCCTCCGATCCCTTCGGTCAAGACGATGTGATCATTTACGACCCAGTGCTCCACCTCAAAGTCGACCAGCCAGTGACCTTTCTTCTGCGGTCTACCGACGTGCTGCATAACTTCACCGTCCCTCAGTTCCGCGTGAAAATGGACTTTGTGCCGGGTCAGGTCTCCTATATCTGGGCGGAGCCTCAGAAAGTCGGTAGTTATGACCTGCTTTGCGAAGAGTTGTGTGGCGTGGGTCACTACGCCATGCGCGGACGGGTCATTGTGGATAGCGAAGACGCGTATGACGCCTGGTTGGCAGATCAACCAACCTTCGCGGAAACCCAGGCGGATTTAAGCACTGATCTTGTTGCCGGCGAGGCCTCCTACGCTGTTTGCAGCTCTTGTCACGGAGCCAACGCTGAGGGCAACAAGGCCATGCACGCCCCCGGTCTCGCTGGTATGGATAGCGAATACATGAAGCGGCAGCTGCGTCATTTCAAGCGCGGTGTAAGGGGCGCTCATGAAGACGATACCTGGGGACGCTCGATGGCGCCGATGGCCATGATGCTTGCCGATGCCTCTGCTATAAATAACGTGGTCAGCTACATCGGAACTCTGTCGGGTCAGGCCGAGTTTGATGGGGCGGCGGACTATAGCTTGAGCACGGCTACCGAGCGTTTTGAGCTGAGCTCATCCGGTGATCCCAAGAAAGCGGAAGCGCTCTATGCCTCTACCTGCGCGCAATGCCATGGAGACGCCGGTGAGGGTGTCTGGACGGTGAATGCGCCAGCACTTGCCGGCCTCGAGGACTGGTACCTTGCCTCCCAAATCAAGAATTTCCGAAACGGGATTCGCGGCCGCCACGATGATGACCTCTACGGTCTGCAGATGGGTTTGGTCTCCAACACCATGACGGATGATCAGGCCATCTACGACATGGCGGCCTACATTGCCACGCTTGGACAACCACAGCAGCCGGTCAACCTGGCGCAGCAGAGATAGTCGAGAGAATAAAATGGAATACACAGCACACGACGAGACTAGTTTTGTTCGGCCCGCCGAAGTCGGTGAGATGGAGCTCTATCACGCCAAGACTTGGTTGGGGAAATACGTTTTTTCTCAGGACGCAAAGACTATCGCGATCCAGTACGCCGGCACGGCCATTGCCATTGGCATGGTGGCGCTGGTGCTTTCATGGTTCATGCGATTGCAGCTAGCCTGGCCCAATACATTCACCTTTATTGACCCCGCGTACTACCTGCAGGCGGTCACCATGCACGGCATGATCATGGTGGTTTATCTACTCACCGCACTCTTTCTCGGCGGATTTGGTAATTACCTGATCCCGCTCATGGTGGGGGCGAGGGACATGGTGTTCCCCTGGTTAAACATGATCAGTTTCTGGGTCTACTTCACAGCGGTCATCCTCTTGGCGGCAAGCTTCTTCGTGGGGGGAGGGTCAACCGGGGCAGGGTGGACGCTCTATCCGCCTCAGGCGATTCTGCCGGGCACCCCGGGATCTGAAGCAGGCATCCTGCTAATGCTGGCGTCTCTGGCGGTGTTCATCATCGGCTTCACGATGGGCGGCCTGAACTACGTGGTCACGATTCTTCAGGCGAGAACCCGGGGCATGACCCTGATGCGGATGCCGCTCACTGTCTGGGGTATTTTTGTTGCCACCATTCTTGCGCTGTTTGCATTTCCGGCACTCTTTGTGAGCGCGATCATGATGGCGCTGGATGTTCTGCTTGGCACTAGCTTCTTTATGCCTGCAATCATGACCATGGGCAACGAGGCCAACCATGTCGGCGGTAATCCGCTGCTGTTTCAGCACCTGTTCTGGTTCTTCGGTCACCCCGAGGTTTATATCGTTGCCTTGCCGGCATTCGGCATCGTCTCTGACCTCATCAGCATCCATGCGCGCAAGAATATCTTTGGCTACCGGATGATGGTGTGGGCAATCGTCATTATTGGCGCCCTCAGTTTCGTGGTGTGGGCGCATCACATGTATGTCAGCGGCATGAATCCCTACTTTGGATTCTTCTTTGCGACCACGACCCTGATCATCGCGGTGCCCACCGCACTCAAGGTGTACAACTGGGTGTTGACCCTCTGGCGCGGAAATATTCATCTCACGGTGCCGATGCTCTTCTCGATCGCCTTCCTGCTGTTTTTCATTAACGGTGGCATGACGGGGCTTTTCCTGGGTAACGCTACGGTAAGTATGCCCCTGTCCGATACGCTTTTTGTGGTCGCGCACTTCCACATGGTGATGGCGGTTGCACCGGTCATGGTGGTGTGCGGCGCGATTTATCACTGGTATCCCAAGATTACAGGCCGGTGGTATCACGAGGGCATGGCCCGTTTCCATTTTTGGACCACGTTTGTTGGGTCTTACCTGGTGTTTTTGCCCATGCACTATCTCGGCATCATGGGTGTGCCCCGCCGTTACTTTGAAATTTCGGGCACCACATTCCTCCCCGATTCAGCCCAGAGTGTAAACGCGAGCATCACCATCGCCGCTCTTGTGGTTGGATTCGCCCAGATTGTCTTCCTCTACAACCTGATTGTGAGTGCCATGAATGGCAAGAAGGCGCCGGGTAACCCCTGGAACGCGACGACACTCGAATGGCAAACAGAAACCACCCCGCCTGGACACGGCAACTTCGGCAAGGAGCTGCCCTGTGTTTATCGGTGGGCCTATGACTACAGCGTACCGGGGGTTGAGGATGATTTTATTCCTCAGAATGTTCCTCCCCGCAATGCCCAGGCGTGAGGTAACCCATGAGTACGATATTTACTGAACATCCCTGGATTGCTGATACCGGTCCGCTTACCCCGGCACTGTCGGGAGCCCAGATCGCGATGAACTCGCGGCGCTCAGCGCTTAAAGTGTTGCTGAGTGTGGTGAGTGTCTTCTTCCTGCTGATGATCGTCGCCTATGGCGGCCGCATGCTCTATCAGGATTGGCGTCCCACGCCGCAGATCAATCTGCTGTGGGCCAATACGGGTCTGCTTCTGCTGAGTAGTTTGTGCCTTCAGGCTGGGTTGATGTGGGCGCGAGCCGACAAAGCCCAGTGGGTGCGCGGTGCCTTAGTAGGCGCCGCCATTTTGACGGTTCTCTTTCTTGCGGGGCAGCTCGCTGCCTGGCAGCAACTGATCGGCATGGTGTTGGGTGATTTCAGCAATCCATCGGTCGGGTTCTTTTTCATGATCACCGGTGTTCACGGCTTGCACATGGCGGGCGGCATGATTGCGCTAACCCGCGCCATCAAGCGTGCTTTTGGGCAAGCGGATATGCGAACACTGGAGCACAGCGTTTCAAACTGTGCACTTTACTGGCACTACCTGCTGGGCGTTTGGCTTTTGGTATTTGGCCTGTTGTTCAGCGGTAACAATTTCGAGGTCCTGCTCAGGATCTGCGGATTTATCTAACGGGAGAATAGACCATGTCGACCGAGACCATGGCACCAGATTCATTGGAGTTAAAGCCCGGCTTAGCGGGCTTCTTTGACGACTGGAGTTCCGATCAGCGCGCGTTCAAGGGAGTTCCCTGGGGCAAGGCGATGATGTGGATTTTTCTGGTTAGCGATACGTTTATCTTTGGCTGTTTTCTCGCCTCTTACATGACGGTTCGCGTGTCTACGCTAGACCCCTGGCCGAGTGCCAGTGAGGTCTTTGCCCTGAGTTTTGGAGGTGCGCCGATCCCACTTATCCTGATTGCGATCATGACCTTCGTGCTCATCACCTCGAGCGGCACTATGGCGCTGGCGGTGAACTACGGGTACCGAAAGAACAAGTGGGTGACTTTCTGGTTGCTGCTCGCGACCGCCTTGCTAGGTGCCACCTTTGTCGGCATGCAGGTGTTCGAGTGGAGCAAGCTGATCTTTGAGGAAGGGGTCAGGCCCTGGGGTAACCCCATGGGTGCCGCGCAGTTTGGCTCGGTGTTCTTTATGGTCACGGGCTTCCACGGTTTCCACGTCTCCATTGGAGTGATCTTCCTGTTTATTTTCAGTTACAAGGTGGCTCGGGGGCATCTGGATGATCAGACCCAGGGCTGGTTCACTAAACGCGGGGGCAACTACGAGGAGATAGAAATCCTTGGTCTCTATTGGCACTTCGTGGACTTGGTGTGGGTCTTTATTTTCGCATTTTTCTATCTGTGGTGAGGAGGTAAGTCATGGATCATACAGCTGACGGTCACGCACAGGTTGTTCGACAGGAGGAGGCAATCCAGCATCCTCTGGGTGTGTACTTCAAGATCTGGATTTTGCTTTTTGTGCTGAGCGCATTGTCTTACGCCGTGGATTTCTATCAGGTGCAGGGCTACATGCGCTGGTTCCTGATTTTGTTGTTCATGGTACTCAAGGCCGGCCTCATCATTGCCGTATTTATGCATATGGTCTGGGAGCGTCTGGCGATGGTCTATTTCATCCTGCTACCGCCGATTCTTTTGCTGACGCTGGTCGCGATCGGCTCATTGGAGGCCGACTGGACGTTTTTCCAGCGTGGCGTTTATTTTTTGAAGGAACTGATTCTCGAGGCGCCGGCATCGCCACACCACTGAGACAGTTTGGTTGAGAAGTAGAAGAGGGAAATAGAAATGGGTGGCCAGAAAACTGAGGGCACGAACTATACAACTCACGTGGTGGTATTTCTTCTGCTGACCGTGTTTATGTATGCGTTTGCCTATCTGTTAGTTGATCACAGCAAGGACGTGCCTTCGCGGGTGGATACGGTTCACGCGGACAAGCAGGAGTAGGAGCTCAGGGGCGTTGGGCGATAGCCGGTGCCCCACTGGTGTGAAATAGCCTGGAAAATTGTTCCGCAACGTCAGCCGCAGTAAATGGCGGGTTGATAATGCCGGCGTACTGACCTAACGGATCTACTAGGTAAATCGCGCTGGAATGAGTGACCGAGTAGACGTTTTCAGCAGTTTCGGGTTCTGCTCTAAAAGGCGCACCCAGCTGACGAGTGAGATTAGTTAGCTGCCCAAGTGACCCAGTAGCACCGAGGAACGATGGGTCGAAGTATTGAACATAACGTGCGATCTGAGCCGCCTTGTCGCGAGCTGGATCGACCGAAATAAAGACAAATTGAACATCGGTTTCACTGATGCCGCGGGCAACAATCTCTCGTTTGACGTGAGAAAGATCGTAGAGCGTAGTGGGACAGATATCAGGGCAATACATGAAGCCGAAAAAAATAAAGGACCAGTGCGACTCTAGTGACTTGAGATCAAACACGCCTTTTTCATCGTCGACTAAAATAAATTCGGCTAGTGGTCGTCTCTCGGGAAGGGTGATCAATGCGGGTGGCAGGGCGTCGCTTGACGCTTTTTGGGATTGCCAAAGTGTCCAGTACCCGGACGCCGCCAAGACAACACCCACCACCGCTGCAACTGCCAGCACCGGCATCATGAATTTCTCTCGACTTATTGCTCGCACGCCCAAGCTCGCCCCCGCGTTACTCCGACGACAGTCTGACAACAGCACTGCGCCTTCGTCAACAGGCGTTGAGAGGCAATCCGCTGAAGCCATGGTGGCTGAGATTTCAGGTGGAAATTTGTCGGCGCCTCAACCCTTCCATTCACTTCAACCGAGTTGTACTCCCTGATGGAATCAAGTTTGATCGAACGCGCCACGTGGCGAGATTATTACGAGCTTTGTAAGCCCAATGTGGTATGGCTGATGGTCGTCACTGCCATCGTCGGGATGTGTATGGCCACCCCCGGGGTGGTGCCTATCGATATTGTTATCTTTGCAAGCGTTGGTATTGCCTTGTGCGCAGGCTCGGCAGCAGCGATTAATCATCTTGCAGACCAGCATATCGACGGAATCATGGCGAGAACTTCAGGTCGGCCGCTGGTGAAGGGAAAGATCGATTCACAGGGAGCCGCCATTTTTGCGTTCGTTCTCGGCTCGCTGGGGATGTTCATTTTGCTGACCCGCGTCAACGCGCTCACTGCGTGGCTCACGCTCGCGTCACTGGTTGGTTACGCCTTTGTCTACACCTTTTATCTGAAGCGAGCGACCTCCCAGAACATCGTGATTGGTGGTTTAGCTGGCGCTATGCCTCCGTTGCTGGGTTGGACGGCGGTGACCAACGAGGTAACAGGGCATGGACTGCTCTTGGTGCTTATCATTTTTGTGTGGACGCCGCCCCATTTCTGGGCGCTTGCCTTTGCGCGCAAGGAAGAATACGCCAAGGTTGATATTCCGATGCTGCCGGTAACCCATGGTCGACGCTACACCGCAGTGCAAAGCCTGCTGTACACACTGGCGCTCTTTGTCGTGGCGCTTTTACCAGTGGCAACAGGACTTAGTAGCTGGATCTACTTAATCGGCGCGCTGGTGCTTGGAGGGCTATTTATCCGCCATGCACTCACGGTGTTACGCACGATGGATAACAAAGATGCCATGAAGATGTTTTGGTTCTCGATCGTATATTTGCTGCTGATCTTTCCACTGATGCTCATTGATCACTATATGTTGCCTAGCCCTTTCATGAGTTAAAGGGCCGCGAGATCGGCAGGATCACATATCCTCTGAAATTTCATCTCGCTCCTCGCGGGTTTGCTTTCGTTGTTCCCAAACCGCGTAGGCGGCACCTACTATCAACAGAACTCCCAGCAGGAGCACCTGCATTGGGCTAAAGCCATACAGGCCGCACTCCATAAGGCGTTCGACAAAGGAATAAGTGCTAACGCTGCATTCCATATCATGGCTCTGTTATTAGGAGTTATGAGTCCTATGCGATGCTCTATTCGCATGGTGAGACGATAGCATCATTCGAGTGGCATGCGCGCACTGTCAGGATTTATCACGGCCGCTTGAGCTTCGGGCTGCTGAGCGACCGGTAAACCCTCATGCCTTGAAGGCTCCCGTCTGCGGCGATGGGGTTTGCCGATGAGGGCTATTAGCACAGACGTTGGCGAGTCGAACAAGCGAGAGAGTTATACTGACGGGACCTGAACTCCCGGAGTTGATGACGTTGACCCATGCCGTGGCACCACCTGAGGATCTTTTCCCGATCGCTCACTTGTCTGGTGAGTCACGGCTTGTTTTCCCGACGTCCGAGGATCTCGACCGGGCCTGGGAGCTTGGCGTATTTTATCTCAAAACCCCAACGGACCTCGATGTAGAGGGTGCCCGGGCATTTGGTCATGGGCTGCTGGTACCAGAAAGTCCCTATCGCCAAGTACCGACCTACGGTGAGCTCGAGGGCTTCATTGCCCTTGAGAACAACCAGCAAACCAAGCTCGCACTCCGCCGCCACCGCTGGGATCAACACTATCCCCAAGGCATCGCCCATTTCGGTAGGCAGCTCGATGCCATTGGTATTGCCATTATCGGTGAGGTCTTTCGTCGATCAGGCATTCCTGAAGCGCTTTGGGGTCGTGCCTCTGGCGGCTACGCCACAGGGGAGGGCACGGCTTTTCTGAACTTTGTGCACTACGATACCCGGGCGCCGGATTGGGGGCTGCGTCCCCATACCGACTATGGTTTTGTAACGATACTTGATGCCAGCGCCCCGGGCTTACAGGTCGAGATCGACGGAGCGTTTCGTGATGTGCCAGTTCTAACGGACCATTTGGTCATCAATTTCGGCGAGGCGCTGCATTTTGTGACCGCTCATGGGGAGCGCACCGTTCGCGCGGTCTTGCATCGCGTGGTTAGCCAGCGAGCAGAAGACCCGGTTCGTCATGGCATTGTCTATTTCGCCAATCCCGACCTGGATGGCACGCTCTGGCAGTTCGACACTCAGGGGGAGGTTAAGGGAAGCTCTTCTGTCGAGGATTTGTTCGCTTCTCTCGAAAAAAACCTGACCGAGTAGGGGGGTGCTCGTCTGGTGCCAAAATTTGGGGTTGTTTATCACCTAGGGCTAACAGACGGGGGAGTTCGGTGGATTTGCCAGCAAAAGCCCTGTGAATCACCCAACCATGCCCCATAAATGTAACGAATACACTCCATGACAAAAAACCATGCCCGATAGTCGTCGTTAAGGGGTCAAATTCCGTATAGTTCGCGGCGACTCAAAAAGGTGCCTCATGGAACTCGATCCCTTTGTACTCTCGCGCATCCAATTTGCTGCGAACATCACCTTTCACATCCTGTTTCCGACGATCACGATCGGTCTCGGGTGGTTTTTGCTGTTTTTTCGGGTTCGCTTCACCCAAACCCAGAATATGTATTGGGAGCATGCCTACAACTTTTGGGTCAAAGTCTACGCGCTGACCTTTGCATTGGGCGTGGTGTCGGGCATTACCATGAGTTTCCAGTTCGGCACCAACTGGCCGGGCTTTATGGAGCGGACGGGCAACATCGCCGGCCCTCTGCTCGGCTACGAAGTGCTGACAGCGTTTTTTCTTGAGGCATCCTTCCTTGGGATCATGCTTTTCGGTAAGCAGCGCGTCTCCAATCGCACCCATTTAATTTCAACTTTTCTTGTGGCGTTCGGTACCTCGCTGTCGGCCTTCTGGATTCTCGCCCTGAACTCGTGGATGCATACCCCTGCGGGCTATGAAATCCGCGAGGGCCAATTCTTCGCCGAGAGCTGGTCGGCAATTATCTTCAACCCCTCGTTTCCCTACCGCTTCACCCACATGATGCTGGCAAGTTTGTTGACCTCAGCCTTTTTGGTGGCGGGTGTCTGCGCCTGGCGAATAATCCAGGGTGTGGATGGGCCCGCGACCAAGATGGTACTCAAGTCGGGTATCTACACCGCGGCTATCATTATTCCGTTGCAGATATTGGCGGGCGACCTTCATGGCCTGAACACCCTCGAACATCAGCCCGCTAAAGTGGCGGCAATGGAAGCGGTGTGGGAGACCGAGCAAGGCGCAGGCTTTACGCTTATTGGACTCCCCGATGAAGAAGCGCGTGAAACTCGCTTCGCAATCAAGATTCCGTATGCGGCAAGTTTGATTTTGACCCACGACCTCGAGGGTGAGGTTAAAGGTCTCAATGATTTTGAAGCCCATCCCCCGGTCGCGCCAGTATTTTGGTCTTTCCGTGTAATGACTGGTGTTGGCACCCTGATGTTGCTGGTGTCGTGGTGGGGTGCGTGGCAACTGTTCCGTCGAGGCACCTTGAATAAGTACGCCCTGCAGGCTGTATCTCTCATGACCTTCTCGGGCTGGGTGGCCAGCGTCGCTGGGTGGTATGTGACCGAGATTGGTCGCCAGCCCTGGATTGTGCAGGGGCTCGTGTCCACTGCCGATGTGGTGGCCCAGCATCCTACCGCCACACTTTCGGGCACCTTGTTTGGTTATGTGGGCCTCTACATCGCGTTAATGATTGCCTATATGAAGGCCTTGCGCATTATGGCGATCAAGCCCGCTAAAACTCTCGAGCAGGACTCGAACCCCGTGGGCACCCCGCTGATGGCATCCACATGAGCGAGGCCCTGCCACTCTTTTTTGTTTCAGCGATGGGTCTATCGCTGCTGCTGTATGTGATTCTCGATGGTTTCGATTTGGGTGTGGGCATGTTGCTGCCCTTCGGAACGGATGCCGAGAAAGACGTGATGATTGCCTCCATCGGTCCTTTCTGGGATGCCAACGAAACCTGGATCGTGATGGGCGTAGGCGTCCTGTTGATTGCCTTCCCGAAAGCCCATGGCATTATTCTTACTGCCCTCTATATTCCGGTCACCATCATGTTGGTTGGGCTCATTCTGCGCGGCGCCGCCTTTGACTTCCGGGTAAAGTCCGCCGACCACCGGCAGCCCATGTGGAATAAACTTTTTGCCCTCGGGTCGCTGATGGCGTCCATGGCGCAGGGGTGGATGCTCGGTGCTTATATCACCGGACTCACCGGTGATCCTGTCAGCGTTGCCTTCTCTGTGCTGATTTCCCTTACATTGCCCGCCCTTTACATCATGCTCGGTGGCGCGTGGTTGCTGATCAAGACCGAAGATGAGCTCTTCGATAAAGCCGCCCACTGGTGTCGGCTGGCATTGCCGCCTATGGCCTTCGCGTTGCTTTTGGTGTCTATCGCCACACCGTTGGTGAGTCAGGATATCGCTGATCGCTGGTTCAAACTGCCTGACGCTATTGGTCTGCTACCTATCCCCATGAGCTGCGGCCTGGCCATTTTGGGTATGGACTGGATGCTGCGCCGGCCGCGAGTGCTGCATGCCGGCTATGGCTGGTTTATCTTTGTGGCGCTTATGGTGATTTGCCTGATGGCCGCGATTGGCCTCGCCTACAGCATCTATCCCGATATTGTCATTGGGCGCATGACCCTCTGGGAGGCGGCTGCGGCCACTGAGTCACTGCAATTCATCTTTTGGGGAGCAATCGTGACGCTGCCTGCGATTTTGGGCTATACCCTCTACGTGCACCGCGTGTTTTCGGGGAAGGCGACAGAGCTGTCATACGACTGAACCGGTGATGTTGCGGTGGCGGCTGTAACTGGTCTATTCTTGCCCCACTACGGTGACTGATGCTAAGGGTTCAGTCTGAGATGACGCTTCGCGGCTATAAACAATATGCTCGGTTGGTGCTTTGCGCGGCGATGCTGTTTGTCGTCGGCAACACTGCTCATGCGGTCGAGCATGATCCCCTTGGTGGATTTACCCAAAACCACGTTGAGTGTCACCATTGCTCTGTCGAGCAATCCGCGGCCACTTCAAGCGTTGTTGTTCATCCCGTCGAAAACCTTCACACCGCCGAGACACACTCTCTTGTCGCTGCGGTCCCCGTTGCACCAACTTCTTCCTTCAGAGCTCGTGCCCCGCCTCTCAGCTGACTCTTAATAACCTTAAGTTCACTGAAACCTTATTTTTAGGAGGCGAGCATGCGGCGTGCAGCAGCATTAGCTCTCGTAACTGTGGCGGTGACCCCGCTCACGGTAACTGGCAATGAAGAAACCTTATTAGAAGAGATCGTGGTAACGGCATCCTTTGTCGGCATCAACGAGTCGTCGGCCACCCGTCCGATTCACGTATTGGATGGCAAACAAATCACAGAAGCTGGTGTGCAATCCCTTGGGGAGCATGTCGATGGATTGCTCGGCGTCGCGTCCGCGGATTTTGGTGGGGCCGTTGGGCAACCCATCATCCGTGGAATGAGCGGTAACCGCGTCAAGGTGCTAAACAACGGCACCGTGATCCGTGATGTTTCAGCCCTTGGGCCCGATCATGCGGTGGACGTCAGTCTCAATGATGTGCAGCAGGTGGAAATTGTTCGCGGTCCCTCGGCTCTGTTGTACTCCAATGGCTCTGTTGGAGGAATTGTTAACGTCGTCGACAACACCATTCCAAGGACTGATTTGGATGGCTTCAGTGGCTCTGTGGGCGCGGAAGCCCAGTCTGTCAATGATGGCGAAGTCGTTGATCTGTCACTGCGAGGAAAAGTCGGCGCCTTAAATTTAACGTACAGCTTTCAGGATGCCGATATGGGGAATTACGAGATTCCCACGGGTGCTGTGCTTGATATGCATGACGATCATCACGATGAGGAGCATGAGGAAGAGCACGAGGGGGAGCATGAAGAGGGGCATGAGGAAGATCATGGGGAGATGGACAAGCTTGCCAACTCTGACGTGTCGACAACGTCCCACCGGTTTGGTGTTTCTACCACTGGCGACTGGGGATATGTTGGCCTCTCCTATAGCGACTTAAGCAGTACCTACGGAATCCCCTTTCATTCAGAGGCCGCCCATGAGGAACATGGAGAGGACCATGAGGGTGAGCATGAGGAAGAGCACGAGGGTGAGCATGAGGATGGTCATCATGAGGAGCATCATGCAGAACACGGCGAGGAACGTATTTTCTCTGATACTCAGTCAGAGATCGTTGCGCTGAATGGCACTTTAAAAACCGGAATCGGTTTTCTGAATGCGATCGATTTTGCAGTCAAGAATACAGACTACGAGCTCACTGAGCAGCACGCTGAAGGTGAAGAGGAGGAAGACCATGAGGGCCACGATCACGCCGAGGGTCCCACCGTATTTAGCAATGAAGCCACTGAGGTGTCCGTATCGTTAGATCTTAGCGCGGGTGAGCGTATTCGCCGGGTTGTACTCAACTACGCTGAGGAGGAAATTTCTATTGTTGGAGAAGAAGCCTTCATGGCGCCAGTTGACTCCACCGAGACAACCCTCGGCTTTTTTAGCTCCGATGACCTGGGTTTCGCCACGCTTGATTTTGGCCTTCGTTACGATCTCGTCGACCGAGATGGATTCGTAGCAGAGATGCATCATGAAGAAGATCACGAAGGTGAGCACGAGGACGAGCATGAGGGTGATCACGATGATCACCACGAAGACGAGGTCGTATTTGATCCAGCATCATTCGACGACGAAGTTTTTAGTGCCGCCGCAACTTTACGGCGGGATCTGAATCAGCACGCCTCGCTGTCACTTGGACTGGCCAGTGTGAGCAAGACCCCTTCGGCGGTCGAGTTGTTTATGAACGGGGAGCATTTGGCTAGTAGCCGTTATGAGATAGGTGATGTCGATCTCGATACCGAGCGCTCGAACAACATTGATCTAGCCTTTAATTTCGATTTACACGGTTGGTTCGGCTCTGCTTCCGTTTATTACAACCGAGTCGATAATTACATCTACCTTCGCGATGAGCTTGATGAGGAACATGAGGCTCACATGGACAACGATCATGAAGGTGAGCATCACGAGGACGGCCACGTTGATCATGGTGGTCTGATTCTCTCCGAGTATAGCCAGCAGGATGCGGAGTTCACTGGGTATGAGATAGAGATTGGTACGCGCTTTGAACTTCCCCGAGGTGAGCTTGAGCTTACTCTGGGCAGAGATGAAGTGAATGCGGAGTTCACCGCTGGTGGCGATGTGCCGCGTATCGTGCCCGCAAGAAATATGTTTACTGCGCGTTACATGCTTGAGGATTTCTCCGCCAAGCTCCTGGTAAAGGATGTGGAACGACAAACCAACGTGGCTCCCGGTGAGTCAACCACTGACGGCTTTACATTAGTGAATGCGGATGCATCCTGGTCCTATGGTTTCAACGATTCAACGCGCTTGACGTTGACAGCCTTCGCCCGGAATCTGACCGATGAGGTGGCTCGCAATCACGCGTCGTTTGTGAAGGATCAGGTGCCACTGCCTGGCCTTAATCTTGGATTACGTGTTCGTCTCGAGTTCTGAGCGGTGACTACAAGAGGGTCCCAGGGCTCTCAGTTTCTCTTGCGTCGGCAGCGTGGATTTGATTACTTGGCCAAGGTGATCACGGGAGTGGAATTCAAAGATGGAATCGAGGTTCAAACCGTTGACCAGAGCATCCAGCCCTTGCCAGCGCTCGGAAATTAGAGAGACCAATTCCTGCCATTGGGTATCACTGGTGATGTCGAGGTGCTGAAAAAAACAATCGCCGGAATACGCCTCGTTTAGATGGGCGGCAACCTTGATTCCCTCCTCATCCTGAATATCAGCAATACAAACGGACCAGCCCTCACGAGCATATTTCTTCGCCAGAGCCAGCCCCAGGCCACTTGCGGCTCCCGTAATAAGAATACGTTTCACGTAAAAGGCACTCGGATATTCGTCACAGGACAGACTGAGCAATCAGGATCAAGGACTGTAACCGGGCGTTGAACAATCATATGGTCACTAGTCGAGTTTTCCCGCTGACAGTTTGTCGAAACGACAGCAACCCTGTGAAAAGGGGTTTACTCAAGGCGATGCCTGCTGCCGATAATCGGCGGGCGTGGTCGAATTCCACCGCTGGAAGGCTCTATGGAAGTTGGTGGCTTCTGAGTAGTTCAGTAGGTCTGCTATTTCCGCGACGCTAAGTGATGT
>Ga0181573_10000833_pt1 | contig 31827 bp, 21 predicted proteins | sample 101ome_25_FD_148643 | JGI IMG/M metagenome (GOLD analysis project Ga0181573, IMG submission 148643) | Coastal salt marsh microbial communities from the Groves Creek Marsh, Skidaway Island, Georgia - 101409BT metaG (spades assembly) | ecosystem: Environmental > Aquatic > Marine > Intertidal zone...
TTGAGCGCCGAGATGACGACGGACAGGGACGGGTTGTCGCCGGCGTGCGCCAGGAGGATCGACGCCGACGGGACGCCGTCGAGGGTCCGCACCGGGGCGTCGACGACGTCCCCGTCTCGGTCGCCGACTATGTCATCGTCCGATCCGGAGGGCGCCTCGCCGAGGCGCTCATTGTCGCCGTCGCCGACTCCAAGCAGCACACAGGCGTTGACCGTCCTGCCGCACCCCTCGCTGCACACGGCGTTGGCGCGTTCACCGAGCCACCAGGCTGCCGTGGCGACAAACGACGTCCAGCCCGAGTCGCTGCGCGCGGCCGCCAGGGCCCGGTGGTACGAGGCCCCGGCCTCTGAGGCGGCGCTCGGGGGCAGCGGGCTCCGGAGGGCGGCCAGGGCCGCGACCAGCGCGGCCTCCTTGTTCGACTGGTCGCACGCCGCGTCCCACAATGCGGCCACCTTTTGCAAGTCGACCGCCTCTGGCGCGATGCCCACCACGCCCGACGCATACTCGAGGAACAACGGGGCATCCCCCGGGCAGGAGCGGGCGCAGTGCAAGACGGCCACCAGGAGCGAGTCCTGCGCGCCTCCCGAGCCCCCGTCCGCGCCAACCAGCGTGAAAGAGGACGCAGACAGCGAAACGGGGACTCCGGCCGCCTGCATGTAGAGCAGAGCCTCGATGCAGGCAGCGCGCTGCCCCCCGCTGATGGGGCTCTCGATCAGGTTGCCCATCTCCTTGGCCAATACCGCGATGAACCGATCCATTTCAGGCGACTTTGACGCCTTGTACGCCTTCGAGCCGTCGCTGGTCGACGCCGCGTGCGCCAGCTTGGACTTGGCCATGGAGGCCACCACGGCCGCGGCGGCCGTGAACCGCGCCTTCTTCACCGGCTTGCTCAGCGCCAGCAGAATCAGGCGCCCCACCAGGTCGATGAACTTGATGCCTTTGAGGCCCTCGACATCGGCAATCGCGGTCACCTCCCGGCCGGCTTGCGACAAGAGCGTCCGCCAGGACCTCGCCCGCCGCTGCTGCACGATCGAGTAGTCCTTGCCCTTTTTCAGGGTCGTGGGCCCCAGCACGCAGTCCGATCCGGCGACGACGTTACCGCTGAGCGCATTCAATGCCGCGAATCGCACCATGTCCGACTCGTCCCGCGCGATCAGCAGCACGAGCATCCGCCAGAAGTGCATCCCGGCCTGCGAGTCCGCGGACAGGCTTCCCTGGTCGGCATGTACCACGTGCGCGCACAGCCGCGCCATATGCGCCCGGGCCAACGCGTCGCGTTTCAAGTTGATCACCTGCGGCGTCTCCCTGTCTGCCTTGTCGCCACCGCTGCCGTCTGCAGGCAGGGAGGCGACCTCCTTGCCCTCGTATGCCGCGCACGTCGCTTCCATCAGCGATCCGAGGCTCGCCACCACCACGTTCGGAGACCGCACCGCGATCTCCTCCGCCAGCGCCAGCGCGTGCCTGGCGCCGACCGGGTCGGGACTCACCACACCCAGAAAACAAGACTGCGCGATCGGATGCCCCGTCAGCCCGCCGACCCGCAGCGCCCCATACACCGACCGCTGCAGGTCCCAATCCGTCTGGCTGTCGCCCACTTGCACGCCCTTGTCGTCCACCGCATCCACCTGCTTGATCGCCTCGATCAGCAGGCTCCCGACGATGTCCATCGACCGCGCGCTCCCCTGCCTGGAAGCAGCGGCCGACGCATAGATCGCATATCGCCGCACGCCCAGCCGCTCCTTCGGATCCAACGCCAGCGCCCGCAGCCGCTCCACCTCCTCCTTGAGCGCCGCCGTGTCTGGCGCAAACGTCGTGCCCGAGTGCTCCACGATCGTCGGCGTCCCAGCATGCCCCCGCGACACATCCTTCCGCACCAGATACAACAGCATACGATACAGCTTGGCATCCTGCTTCGAGTCGAGCGTGTCCAGGCACGGGAGCAGCCTCGTCACGACGTCCGACGGCACGTACTCGTACAGATAAAGACTCTGCAGGATCGCGTGAAACGCCTTGGCCTTGAACGCCTTGTCGTTCTTCAGCCTATCCGGGGCCTCCAACAACGTCCGGGCGAGGCTCGAAAACGACCGTTTCTGCTGCTGCCCTCCCTGAACCGAGGAGGGATTCGTCGGCCCTCCGCCCCCCAGGACGGCCTGCTGCACGAACAGCGACAGCTTGGGCTCGTGCGTGGGCACGATCGCATCCCCTGGCGCCTGCACGGGAGCCTGTGGCTCGCCACCGGCGTGTTTCTTGCTCGGAAACAATCGGCCGAACGATCTCGAGGCCTGCTGCCTACCGGCAGGCCCGCTCCCCTCGGGAAAGACCATGGGCGTTCCTCGTGTGTCTACGAATCCAGTATCCCCCGCGCGAGCGCGTCTCCAGATGTACGAGAACCGTTGCTGTCCTCCGCGTTCGGCGAGACCTTAAAAAATGGGGTCTCGTCGGTGGCGCCATCTGTTGGCGAGGACGTTCACCGTCCGGTCGTCGCTGCTTGAGGCCGGCCGTGGCGTCCCCTTCGAGCCAAAGGCGGCGTGGTTCGCGACGGGCGCGCACGACGCCCCCACGGGCAGCGATTCGGAGTCGTCCGGGTCGGAACCCAGTTTCACCACACGGCTCTCACCCTTCCAGACCGTGCTCACGACCATCCTCGCGTCGTACGGCGCATTCCGTGACCCTCGGCGAGCAGATTTGGTCTCTCTGTTGGGCGAAACGACGGGAAAGCGCGCCCTGCAGGGTCTGCTGGCCCGGATGAAGGCGTCCGACACGGGCCGGGATGTGCTCCTGGACAGGCCGGTCGTGACGGACGCGGTCATGCATTCGCTCGAGGGCTACGGGCCGGAGACGTTTGGCGGGGCGTATTATAATTTTATGCGGGAGCGGTCGTTCCAAGCGGACGAGCGGCCGCCGGTGCGGACGATCGAGGATCAAGAGCTGGCGTATGTGGCATTGCGGGTGCGGCAGGTGCACGACTTTTGGCACGTCCTGTTCAACTGTCATACGGACGTGGTCGGCGAGGCAGCATTGAAGGTTGTTGAGTTTGTGCAGACTGGGATGCCGATGACGGGGATGGCGGTGGTGGCTGCAGAGCTGCGGCTGGACGAGGCGCGGAGACGGCGGTTGAACGGCGTGTACGTGCCGTGGGGGGTGCGGGCGGGCGGGAAGAGCGCAGACTTGGTGACGCTATATTACGAGCGGGAGTTTGGGCGCGGGCTGGACGAGTTGCGCGCGCTCTGGCGGATCGAGCCGTTCGCGGATGGAGGAGGCCCTCCTCCTACCTAACCTGATCAGGTTGACTCATGAGTCTATTTGTTTGTTGAAAGACGCCATGCCTCCTCCTTCTTCGCCACCACGTCTTCTTCAACGGAGGCCGACGGTCGAGCTGCTTGCGGCCATGAGCGAGGACGAAGTCCGGCGGCACCTGGAGGAGGCGCTCGAGCTGACGACGAGCCAAGAGGAGCAGTTGCAAGAGATTGAGCAGGAGACGTCCGACCTTCGACACGACGTCGACACGCTCTTGGCGCTGCTGGAGGAGGAGAAGCGGGTCAACGCCGAGTTGAACAAGATGATCCAGTCGTCGGACAAGAGGAGCGCGGCGCTGGAGAAGCAGAACGACAAGCTCAAGCTGAAACTGAGCCGGAAGGGCGAGTCGGTTGCGCTGGCCGAGCTCGAGGAACAGGACAGGCTGCGGCGGGAGGTGGACGCGCTGACGGCGTCGCAGGCGCACCTGATCGAGAGTCTGGATGCGTCGGCGGACGAGCTGGAGAAGGTGACGCGGGAGAACGGGTCGCTGGTCGAGGCGGTGGAGCGGCTCCGGTCGAGCTGCGTGGCGTACGAGCGGCAGGTCCAGGAGCACTGCAAGGTGGAGGGTCGGCTAAAAGACTTTCTCGAAGAGGGGGCGCAGTACATCGACGGGCGGGTGTCTCTCGAGGGGGAGATGGACGAGCTGGCCCAGGCCAAGGCGCACGTGGCGACGCTGGAAGACGGTGTGGCGCGGTGGCAGGCCAAGTGTGGATCGTTGGAGGTGCAGGTGATGGCGCTCTGTGCGGAGCTGAACCGGCTGAGCACGTGTGCGAGCGGAATGCAGGCGTTTGTGATGGGCGCGCTTGGCGATCTCGAGAACAAGTGCTCCGACTGACGACGACTTGACGGCTGACGACTCGACGACTCGATGACAACGTCTGACATTCGTACTTGTAATAAGGGGTAATTGAGCGGTACACGAAGCGAAATCGAAAACATCTATCCATATCGTCAGCCGCCGTCGGCCGCGTGGCTGCCGTCGTCGGGGGCCTTGCCCCTGGCGAACGAGCGAAGCGCGTAGCGCGAGTGAGAGAGTCGGGGCGCGCGATGAGCGAGCGTGCGACGGTCGAGTTCAATACACATACAACATGGCAATCTCCTGGATGATGACAGCTTTCTCCTCCAGGAATTGCTGGTCAGTTCGATCGGGCTCGAACCCCTCAAAGTACTGCAGCAGCTTGTCACGGTTGCTCAACAGGATGTCCACGACGGCCGGGCTCTTGTTAGGGTTGGCGACAAACACCTTGAAGACGTGGAACGCCTCCCACTGGATCGATTTGGCAGACGACTTGAGCAAGTTCATCATCACCTTGAGGTTCTCCGCGTCGGCCACGTACTTGACCAGCACGCGCACGTTCGCCCGCTCCAGCAGCAGCTCGCCGAGCAGCTTGACACTCTGTCGCCGCGTGAAGTAGTTGGGCGCCTCCAAGAGCTTGGAGTACGCCTGGAAGAACCAATCGTAGTTGGCGACCAAGTAGGTCGCCGCCACCGCCTTGTGTCTCGTCAGGAGGTCCTTGAACGTCGTGAAGGAGTCAGAGGCTATCTCGAATTCGCTCTCGTGCAGCTTTTCAAACAGCTCGGGGAATATTTCCCGTGACTCGAGGACGTATTTGACGACCTCTTCGTGCCGTGTGCACTCCCGGAACATATCCTGGCAGTTGATCGAGATGTCGCTCTGGGAAAAGCCATCGAACAACGTCGACAACAGCTCGAGGTGGCCCATCAGGTAGTCGTACCCGGGCCGGACCCGCACCCCGGCGTCGTCCGCCTTGTCCTTGTCCAACATGTCCATCCTCATGATGCTTCCAAACACGCTCGCGACGTCCTTCCTCGTCTCAAAGTCCAGCATGCCCAGGCACTCAACGAGCTCCATCACCAGATCCGTCTTGCACGCCTCCTTCACGATTGCCATGGCCGCAACCTTGTTCGTGGCGTCGTCGCCGTACATCAGCTCCCTCATACCGGCCACCAGCCGCGAGATTTCCTCCACGGTCCGGTCCTTCGACGACTCGTACGGCAGCTTCAAGAACGCCGCGTGCGCCTTGGTGGCAAGCTCTGCAGGGTTTGTGCGACGTTTGCGTGAGGGACCCGTCGTCGGTCGAACGCCACGTGCTGGACAGCACGGATGCAGAGTTTGTGGACTACCCCGGCCGTTCCCTGCTCTCGCGCGACATCGACTACATCACATGACACGCACCTGCCGGATTCTTGACCCCGCCGAGGCGGGCGAATACCGAGGCGAACGCAGAGTTGCCGCTCGGCATCTTTTCTCCCGCGATTCAGGCAGTTTTTTCCCGTGAGAAGCTGCTCCTGGCTAGTTTGCGTTGCTCGTCTCGACGACTACATGCACATGCTGCAGCGCGAGTGTGGAGGACGATCCAGCGAGAGAAAACGTTCTGCACGCTGTGCAGGCACGTGTACACTTCTTCGGGTGATGATGCGAATGATACGAACGAGGGCGGGGGATCAAAGGCGGCATCACTGGCAGCGCGGTCTGGTGCGTTTGCGGCGGGGCTCGCGGGTGTACCAGTCTGCCCTTACTCGGAGGAAGTCATAAACATGATGTACCTTGCGTTGCGCTGGATCACCTCGAACGTGAACCCACAGTCCTCGAAGACCGATCGCAGCTCGTCCTCGTACCACCACTTGAACCCGTTGGGCGTCGTCGGCTCAAACTGTCGGAGCGGCTTGAGCAGGTCGTCGTTCGCGAGCGCCTGGCCGAGCGGCGCCACAGTGCCAAGGAACGTCGTGCCGACAAAGACGCCGCCCCTGCGGAGGACTCGGCGCATCTCGGCGGCAGCGTTGACGGGATCGGGCCAGCAGTGGATCGCCGCGCCAGCGTGGATGGCGTCTATGCTCCCGGTCTGGAACGGGAGCCGTGCAGCGTCCGCCTGGATGAGCGTGGTCGCAGTCGTGGCGTTGGGGGTGGCGTTGCCGTTGTTTCGAGTCTCTTCGAGCATCGACCGACTGTAATCGACCGCGATCACGCGATCAAACTGTCCGGACGCGACGAATTTCTTCGTGAAGAGGCCTGGCGGACGAAGAACGAAAGACGAAGAACGAAGAACGGGCGAAGCGCGTAGTGCGAGTGAGCGTGGGAGCCGGAGCGTGGGAGAGGGAGACGTGGGACGAGGTCGACTACCCACCGCTGCCGCAGCTCATGTCGACGAGGACCTTCGGCGACGGCGTCGCCCGTTGGACGACCTCGAGCGCCTTCGCTGCCTCCTCGTCGAGGCCGGGGAAGCCCGCCCACGCAAAGCCCTGCCTCCAACCGCGTTCGTAGATCGTCGAAATCAGCGGGTTCTTGAAGAGCTCGACGGATTGGGGCCCGGAAAGCGAGCTGTTGATTGTCAGGTCGACGATATCTTGGGATCCGCTGACCGTCGTGAAGCTCCGTCCGCACCGTCCGCACCGTAACGGTCCGCCGGCGGAGAACGGCGTGAAGCAGACCGGGCAACAGAGCGCAGGGTTGTTGGTCGGCGACGACGACGGCGACGGCGACGAAGATGGCGACGGGGAACGGCTGAACTCGGCGGCCGACGGATCGAGGACTCGAGCCGCGCGTCGTCGTCGGCCCGTTTGCTTTGTGGGCCACGGAAGCCGCGCAGACGTGGAAGAACCGGGTGCGGTCTTCCTCGCCCGCGCGGGCGCCAGCAGCCCCATTGTGTTCGTAGGGTGCGTGTATAAATGGACATTCATGGTGTATGGACGCGAATGGACGCTGGAACGACGATTCAAACGGACGAAGAGGAGAGAGAGAGAGAATTGAAGGTGAGCAGCTCGTCGTCGCCGAAAATGGTCAGGCCGCCCTCTTCGCACGCGAACGACACATCGCTACGCGTCACGCGCAGCCTCTCCTTCATGATCCGGTCGCAGGCGGCCGCGTCGACCTCGACCACCGTCGCGCGGGGCCCGAAGGCCGCTTCCCGGGCGGCGGCGGCGAGGCGCAGCTCGCCACACGAGACCACCAGCAGCGCCTGCTCCTTTTGGGCCGACTTGACGACGTTCTCGGGGGCCCGGTTGATGCACTGGACAATCACAGCGCCGTCGCCGTCGTCGCCGTCGAAGGTCAGCCTCGACACGGCGGCGTTTGTCTGCAGCACCTTGCGGAAGGCCGAGGGCGGGAGGCCCATCGCCGTGCACAGCAGGGCTTGGTTAACGGCATTGTGCGCCACGACGAGCGTATTCGTGCCCGGATCCCCGCGGAGGTCCCGCCACGCGGCCGCGGCGCGGTCCCACAGCTCGACGACCGGGCGGTGCCCGTCGATCTCGAACGCGGCCGGGTCGGCCTTCCATGCCGCGTAGGCGTCCCGGTACTCGTCAGGCACGGCGTTCTTGTCCAGACCTTGGAAGCTGTACAGATCGATCTCCCTCAGGGCAGCATTGAGCTTGTACGCGAGCGCCGCGCCGTCGCCAGAGCGCGATGGGGACAGGGAGGGGAGGACGATGTCGGCGGTCTGGCGGGCGCGGGTCAGGGTGCTCGACCAGACGGCGTCAAAGCCCTCCGACCAGCCGAGGGAGACGATGTGCTCGGCGCTGCGTTTGGCTTGCGACTGTCCCTTGGGTGTCAGCTGGCTGAAATCACTGCTGCCCTGTATTCGCCCGGCAGCGTTCCAGGTGCTCTGGCCGTGGCGCAGAAGGGTGAACGTTTTGGTTTGGGTCGTCGGGGAGGGCGGGGTTGGCGCCATCGGGGCGGCGATCGGAGCGGGAGGGGGGTGGATTTTTTCTGAAGGATCCTTCTCCGGAGAGGAGTGATGCCAACAGACGACCCACCCGAGTGCTCATGACGTCTGGGCAAGCAAGCTGACCTCCGATGGACAGCAGCAGGGCCCATCGCACGGCCCGCAACCGATGACCCAAGCTCGTATCGCGTGAAGGCCAGGGATACTGCCGGCGGTGCCGACGGCGGGAACGCGAGCGTTTCGCGCCGAGCTCCTTCGCCTCTCCAGCTCGTCCTCGCCTCCGGGACGCCTCGGCCATGGCTTGGGCCGTGCTCCTATGACTGTGCGGGCGGCGGGTCGTTCGCGGGGCGTTCAGGGATCATCATTCGCATCCGAACCCAGCGGGTCGCAAAATACAATAGGCTTGGATGCCTCTTCGGGCAGTCCCCGCTTCGAAATCAGGAGGTCGCGGGGTACGTAGACGACGAGAATTGATGCCGAGTGGCCACCGTGTTTCGCTTACTCGCCAACACTGTCTCTCCAGTTCGACCCCCGTCACGGGTGACGTTCGGCCCGTGTAGCTCAGTGGACAGAGCTTCTGACTTCTACGCAAACTTTTTTTTTGCCGGTCGCGCCGCCGACGCGTTCGACAATTTTCCGCTATAACACACGAAGAACAAGGCATCAAACAAGAAAGATCATCATCGTACTGCATGTAGTATGTGTAGTATTTGTAATCGCCTGTGGTGTGCCACCCTTTCTACCTCCTCTCCGCGGGCGGCTCGGGCGGAGGAACGGGCGGCTCGGGCGGAGGAACGGGCGGCTCGGGCGGAGGAACCGGCGGCTCGGGAGGAGGAACCGGCGGGGGCGCCGAAGTCGTGAAGGACCCCGTGCCGGCTCCGCTCGACCCGGCCTCGTTGGTCGCCACCACCGAAATCGTGTACGTCGTGCCCGGGCTGAGGCCCTCGAACGACGCGTTTGTGTTGCTCGTCGTCTGTGTAACGCCGCCGACGGTGACGGTGTACGTCACCGGGCAGCCGCCATCGGGCGACGAGGCGCTCCAGGAGACGGCCGCGGTGGTGTCCGTCGCCACCGCCCCGACGTCTCCAGGCGTGGCCGGCGCGGAACACGCAGGAGGAGGAGGAGGCTCGACCGCAGGCGGCTCCGGGGGAGGCGTCGGCTCGACCGCAGGTGGCTCCGGGGGAGGCGTCGGCTCGGCCGCGGGGGTCTGATTCGGCTCGACCACAGGTGGCTCCGGGGGAGGGGGCGTCGGCTCGGCCGCAGGTGGCTCCGGGGCAGGGGTCGGCTCGGCCGCGGGGGGCTCGGCCACGGGGGGCTCGGCCGCGGGGGTCTGGTCCGGCTGGACAGCGGCGGCCGCGGTCGTAAACTCCGTGGCGGCCGGGCTGCTCGACCCGGCGTCGCTAATCGCCATCACCGAAACTTGGTAGGTCGTCTCGGGCGTCAGGCCGGTGAACGACGCGCTCGTGGTATCGACGGTCTGGTCCACGCCGTTGAGCGTCACTATGTACGTTTCGGGGCAGTCGGCGGTCCCCGATCCGGTCCACGAGACCGTGGCAGAGGTTTCGGTGACGGCGCTCGCAGCCAAGCCCGAGGGCTGGGACGGCGGCGTGCACGTCACGTCGCCCGAGGACGGGGTCGGGGTCGGCGGGGCCGCCACCGTGGTGAACGCGGTGTCCGTGCTCCCTCCCTGGCCGCGCGTGTCGCTGAACGACGTGATGGTCACGTCATACGTCGTCCCTGATGTCAGGCCTGTGAGCACGATCGACTGACCGTACTGCACCTTGATCCCGTGGTTGAAGAAGAACTGAGAGCTCACAGCAGAGGTCCGGGGAACTGCCACGACATCGTAGTAGGACACGCATCCCTTGTTGGACGGGGGAGACCAGGACAGGGTGGCGGTGTCGGTCCCGACCGACGTCGTCTGGACGTTGGACGGCCCGCCTGGCGTGATGTTCTCGGAGCACAGGCTGGGTTGCGGCGGCGGCGGCGACGGCGGAGTCGGCGGCGGCGGCGGGGCGCACCAGTTGAAGACGTGCTCGGCCCACCAGAACTTGGACCAGCCGCAAAAGGCGACCGCGGTCGACTTGGCCGAATAGTACTTCCAGGTGTCGCACCCGTGCCACTTCGCGACACTGCCCGCTTGATACAGCGCCGCATCGCACGAGATCGGGCAGTAGACCCCCGCGTTGGCCATGGCGGCCGAGACCTTCTCATACGAGCACACGCTCGTGGCGGCAGTCACCGCGTCGACCCACTGCCGGCTCGAGCACCCGTAGTTGGCGGCCGCGATGGCCTTCTCCAGGGCTACCTGGCACGAGTCGACCGGCGGCGTGCAGAGCTGAGCGTTCAAACGGTGATACTCCTCCGCGCCGCACAGGTTGATGACTATGTCCGCGGCCTGGTAGTAGGCGTTGGTCCCGCAGCCCGTGTAGACGACGCTGGCGGTGCGGCGCAGGTTGTCCTTGGCGGCCAGGCACGTCGTCGGGCATGTGTTTCCGACCGTGGCAGCGAGAACCTCGGGCGCGTCGGCGCCGCAGATGCCCGTGGCCTTGCCGAGGGCCTGGAAGTACTCCTGGCTGTTGCAGCCGTTGACCTGGCTGGCGACGAGCGCCTCCTGAGCCGCGGTAACGCAGGCCTGGGCGTTGGTGTCCTGGACGCCGACGCCACAGAACCCTCCGATGCTGTTCGCGAGGCACTGGTACGGCGGCGCGCCGCACGCCGAGAGGGCCTGGGCGTTGGCGTTCTTGAAGGCGTCCGAGTCGCATCCAGACTCGTTGAACCGCTGGTAGGCGAACGCGAAGGCGTCATCGCACGACAGCGGGTTGGAGGCCTGGTCGAGGTTGAGGAGGACGTCGCCGCTGGTCAGGCAAGACTGGAACGTGAAGAAGTTCCCGTACTCGGCCTTGTAGTTGACCGGGTTGGGGCAGAGCACGTCGATGCCGCACTTCATCTCCAGCCCGTAGTCGTCGCAGCAGGACTCGGTCACGTTCAAGTTGGTGGCGTTGTTGCTACGACCGATGAACAGGACCTGGCCGACCTGGCCGTTCTGCGCTGGGGCGAACTCGGCGGGGCACTCGTCCGGCGTGGCGGGGAGCCCGGCGCTCTCCGCGGCGCCCTTGCAGACGTCCGCGTTGTCACCTTCCTGGCTGATGGCCGCGAGCGCGCACGAGAACGCGTTCGGACCGCACTTGGACAGCGCCTCGCGGCGCGTCAGGAGGACGTCGGCGTTGCACGCCGCGCCGGCCTGCGCCGCGGCAGACGCCCTGTCCAGGTAGGCAGAGACGTAATCCTGGCAGGACAGGGTGGCGTTGGCACCAGATCCGACCAAAATGGACGATCCGTCGTTGCAGTTCGAGTAGGGCACAAAGGCGCCCGTGTCGACGTCGCTGTTCGTGTCGCTGCACCAGACGTTGATCCCGCACGACTGGGCCAACGAGTTGGCCTCGCAGCAGTTGGACTCGGCCGACGAGCCGAAGTAGAAGACGTAGTCTCCAGATGAGGTCGCGGCCGTGAAGTTGCCCGGGCAGTCCTGGGCGAGGGCGACTGCGTGGGAGGGGTGGGGAGGGTGGGGAGGGAGGGGGATGTGAGCGGCAAGCACGGGTGGATCGACTCGGTCGACGCTGTAGATGGTGGCTGCGACGACGACGACGACGACGACGACGACGACGACGGTCCGGCCCGTGGACAGCACGTGGGCAGATCGTCTGACGCGGCAAGTGAGCCGAAGGCTCTCTCTCTCCGTCGCAGACGACGACGCGGGTTTACGCCCGATCGACAGTATATAGTGGTAATTAGCACTTGACGGAGAGAGCAGCGCAGCGCGAAGACCAGCGCGCCGAGCCGAAGATTCCGAGGTGGCGAAATTCTCCGCGTACGTACCTCGGTGCAGGCTGCCTACAAGGCAGCACACGAGTGCTATCAGTAGGTTGAGCTTGAATGCCATCATCATTCTTTCTCTATGCGTCGTCGAAAGTCGAAAGTCGAAAGCCAGCGTCCGTATCCAGGTCGCGTCCGGCCAGATTCGTGATGCGTTGGAAAATGGGCTCTTTGGACGGGGGCACGCTCGCGCCGACAAACCGCTCCCTCCATGGCACTTACACTTACCAACACTTACCAACACTTACCAACACACCCACACCCACACACACACACACCCCGGTCGCCTCCTCCTACTCATCATCCTCTTCCTCCTCGCTGGCCGCCTCGTTACTCCCGACGTCCAGCCCGTCGGTCGAATAGAACCTCAGCTGAGGTTTCATCGCGTCACGCACCAACAAGTATTCGCCTGGAATATCATAGAACACGAACGAACACGCGAGTGAGCACATCTGTCCGGAGAGACGCGGGATATCCCGGCCGCCCGGCGCCGGCACGAACAACAGTCGTCCGAGCCAACCGCCGAGCACGCCGGTGGGTCAGTCTCCGCGTGCGCTTGCCCTCGGACCCTGGTGACGAAGGCCCGAGGGAGGTTGTGCAGGCGGCTGCAAGAGCGAGACAGACGGAAAGACGGAAAGACGGAAAGACAGGCAGAAAACAATACGTACCCTCGTCGTCGACCGCGTCCTGCATGAAGATCAGCAGCGCCTTGGCGATGCCCCACGCGTTGTCCATGCTCAGGTTCATCTGGCTGGCGAAATCCTTGGGCTTGACCGTCTGCGTTCCGAGCAGCTGGTGCGTCTTGGAGCTCCTGAACGACGCGCGACTGACGTATCCGAGCTTGATGGCGTCGATATCGCCGAGCAGCGCCTGGGCCGTCCACCTGGCCATCTTGGACGCATTGTTCTTGAGCTCGGTCGCCAGCACGGCACCGCGCTGCGTCTCCAACTTGGTCCTCCAGTCGATGCCCGACCACTTGGGGTCAAACTCGTTCAGTGAGTGCACGGCGACTGCCTGCACGTTGTTGGCCACGGTGACGTGCCCATCGATCTCGCAGCGTACGACCACGCGAATGCTGCCTAGGTCGAACGCCTTGTACTTGTACCCAGACGACGGCACGCTCACAGACGCCGACGCCAGGTCGGCCGGCAGTGCGTCCCCGATCGAGTGCGTCTTGCCGCTCGACAACACCTGCTCCCTGAACGCCTGGTGCACAAACGTCGCCTCGGCGTTCAAGTTCTCGATGCCGTTGACGTTCTCCTTGTCCTCCTGGAGCGGGTCGGGCGCCGTCTCCCCGTTTGTGATGTTTTCCAGCGACCCGCCCTCGCGCCTGTCGATGAACAGCTTGCCGTTGAACTCGGCCCCCTTCTTCACGACAATGTCCCACGGGTAGACAGACCGCGGCGCCGTCATGATGACCGCCAGCACGACGTCCGTGACAAAGAAGTCCCCCTTGTCCTCGGCCGCCAGCTTCTTCATCGTCACATCGTCCCACACCCGCAGCGCCGCGCCAGTCACCGCCGACGCGCTCGGCGCCTTGAGCTTGGCCGGCAGCTTGGGTGCCACCCTGTCGGCGGCCCTGTCGTACGCGGGCAACGCGCCCACGGACACCAGCGTCTCCCCGTCTTCCACCTTGGTCGTCAGCTTGCCTAGCGCCGGCAGCGCAATCTGATCCCCCAGCATCTCCCACGTCGGACGCACCTCGATCGACTCGGACAGCGTCCGCTCCTGCCGCTGGTTCCAGGGTCTGTATCCCCCCCGGCCTCCCTGGTTTCCCCGACCCCCCTGGTTTCCCCGCCCCCCCTGTGCCCCATACCCTCCACGCCCCCCGTGCCCACCGGGACCTCCCGGCTGCGCCCCGTGGTGCGCCGGCGGCCCCCACCGCTGCTGCTGATTCTGGCCGCGACCACGCCCCCCCTGCGAAGCCCGCTTGACCGGCTTGTTGTCCACCAGCTCAAAGTCGCCGCCCTCCTCGCCCTCCGCCTTCTGGAAGGTGAACACCGACTGCCCAGGCGCCGGCTCGTTCCGATTGTACCTCGAGTCTGCGTGTGGTGGGTCGCGAGGAGTGAGGCGTGGGTGAGGAACGAGTCGTCGACTCTGTCGGGATCGACGCGAAAGACGGAATCCGGCATGCTGCGCCTCGCCGTGGACCCCCCCCTCCGTCACACGTCCATCCACACAACAACCACGGGACGCGACGCCGCAAGCAGCCCGACCCCCGCCCGGAAATTCCCGAAAAGCAGAGCCGCATTCCAATCATTCCCAACTGCACGCACCTCTGTTATACGACTGCCTCCCGAACCGCTTGTCCGTGCCAAACTCGGCAATCCTGCCAATCAGCCTGCTCCCTTTGTCGAATGGCATGAAGGGCGCATCGGTAATGGGGTTGTCACCGCCGGTTGGACCCCATCCGGTCGCGTTGTCGTGAATCAGCGACGCATCGAACACCGAGGACGTCATGGTCGTTTGTATGAAGTCTGTAGTACTGTGCAGGGATGTTGATTTGCACGTCGTTTGGTTTTGTCGTCGTGTCGCCGTGTCCCTGCTCTTTGAACCAAAAAAACGTTCGGGGTGCCCAGTTGGCTATTCAATTCATCGAGGATGAATCAGCAGCAGCGTGTATCGGTCACGGTCACACGCGATCAGGCGTACCGCGCCTGTGCATCGCGGCGCTTTGCAGACACGCTCTCCGGGTTGGGTCAGTTTGACTCGCTCGAGCATCTCCTCAAGGCTTCCCGAGACGTGTGGTTCGGCCAGGTACGCCACCCCGCTTCACCCGCTGTCATCCCTTCCCCGCGGTGCGACGACCCACTGACTGACTGACCCACTGACTGACTCCCGTTTCTCGTTTCCCTCCCGTCGTCCGTCGTCTGTCGTCCGTCGTCCATCTCACCGCAGCTCAACGCCGTGGACTGGCTGGAGGCGTTCAAGGGCCATCCGGCCATCGGGGCCGAGGCCGGTCGCGGTCAACACAGCGGGGATCTCTCGGCGCGGGAGCAGGCTGCGGCCGCGGCGTCGGCGACGGAGGAGACCGCTCGGGCGTTGGCCGTGATGAATGGACGGTACGAGGCGAGGTTTGGGCACGTATTTCTCATCTTTGCGTCGGGAAAGACGAGCGACGCAATCCTGGACGCGCTGCGGCAACGGTACGTGATGGTGATGGTGGATGGGTCGGGGAGATTTCCGTGAGGGGCGGGTGGTGTTGAGAAACACCAGTGTTGTCCAATCGGCAACCGCCCGGGGGAGGTTGCCGTCGACGAGTCGGTCCTGCATGAGAGACAACGAACGAGAAGCGAGAACAACAGCAGCAGCAACAACAACAACAACAGTGGCAGATCAGGCGATGAGAGACGAGATGAAATCGATCGATCAGTCAATCAGTCGGTCGGCGAGGGATCGTCGGATGACGACAGAGCAGGACGCACATCAAGAAAACGGGGAACGACACGGACGCATACACAAGGATCTCAAGGCGCTCTGTCGTCTCCGAGTCATCTCCGTGTCGTCGGTCGGATCCTACCGGATGTTGACCGTGCGCATCAGCCCAGACGAGATGCCGCTCGCGGCCTTGGTGGCCTTGCGAGCGCCGGCGGAGGAGCCAGCCGACGATCCGTCGCCAAAGCACTTCCAGAACCTCAGAGTCTCATCGGCCGCGGCGCTGGCCACGGTCGTCCCGTCGGGGGACTGGGCCAGGTGGAGCACACGCGAGGTGTGCCCGTTCATCTCCGCGACCTTTGCCATGGTGGGGTACTTCCACAGGCAGAGCTGGTTCTGAGAGAAGCCATGGGAGGAGAGGATCTCCTTCTCGTGGCGGTTCCACTGGAGGGCGCAGACCTGAGATCCCGTGTCGATGGAGTTCAGGCAGGCGCCCGTCGTCGTGTTCCAGAACTTGATGGTGCGGTCGGCGGTACCTCCCCCGCTGGCGAGCAGGTTGGACTGGAACGGGCACCAGGCCAGCGCCTTGACGGCAGCCTGGTGGTCCGTGAGCGTGTGCGTCGGCGTCTCGTAGCGCGCGTCCCAGATGCACAACATGTTGTCGTTGCCTCCAGAGGCGAGCTGCGAGCCGCTCGGCGCCCACTTCAGACCGCACACCTCCTGCTGGTGGCCCCTGAGCGTCTGCACGATGTGGTCCCGGACACGCACATCATGGTGAATGATGGTGCTGTCCCTGCTGCCCGTGGAGAGGGTGTGGTTGTTCCAGGAGAGGGACGAAACCCTGGCCGAATGGCCTCCCAGGTTTCGGATCGGACGGAGCTTCTCCGCGTCCCAGATCTGGGTGTTGTTGTTGGAGAAGCCGACCGCGATGTGCCTTCCGTCGCCAGCCCAGTTGACGCTGGTGACGTACGACTCGTCGTCGGTCGCGAGCAGCTGCTGGATGTCCCCTCCGGACGCGTTCCACAAGTAGACCGTCTGGCTCAAAGCGATGGCCACGCTATTTGTGGAGCCCCAGTCCATCAGGTTGAGATAGTAATCATCGACCAGGTCTGGGGCATCGAGAACGCGCTCCGGCTGGGACGGCACTGCCCTGAACTTCTTCGTCACCTTACCCAGATCCGTGGCGTTGGCGGAGTAGAGGGCGGCAAGGTGGCTGGAATGACCCTCTGGCGGTGCAGGCGCCTTCTGCTTGAAGGCCAGGACCCGTGCAGACGTGTCAGTGCCGAGGTTGGCGGCGAGCTGCTTCCTGTACTCCTTGCTCGGCGAGGACTCGACGTTCTGCTGCGCATTCTCGACTCCCGCGTCCCGCATCTCAAACGCAATGTTGTACTGGGCACTGTCCAAGTTGCTCGCGGACCGGTTCGGGATGAACCTGTCCATCTGCGGTGGTTTGGGACGGGCAGACGCGTGGGTGAGATGTGGGAAGTGATCGTGAGGACGGGAGCGATGAGCGCCGCAGCGACCCGTTCGAGCCCTCGAGAGGAGTCGGCGCTCTGGGGATGCCCTCCGTCCGTCTGCCTCTGTGGACGTCTGCCCGCCTGCCCGCCTGCCCGTCTGCGTCTCGGGCGTGTCCGTCGTCGTTCTCGTTCTCGTTCTCTCCGTCGGACCGATTCGTCGTCGAAGAGATCCCGGATCTCGTTCGAGGCACGCATTATCGTCGCGCGCGCCGCTGCGCGTGCGCCCACGTGATGTTCTACTCGTTCGACATCGTACCTTGGGTGCACCACCGGCTCCGAGCTCGGTGGGAAGCCTCATGGGCGAGGCGATCGTGGTCGAAGACATTGTTCGGCAAAAAAGATGCTTTCAGGCTACCTAGTGCTACCTACGGTACTAACTGCCTACGAACGAACGTGGAAGACGGAAAACTATTTTCTGAATGAAAATGGGGACCCGAAACGGGTCTCGGCCGGGCTTTTATCTCGTGGGCGAGGTCGCTCCCAGTTCGGTGCCCTGTCGTTCGCTCACTCACTCACACGGGACACGCTTCCCCGTCGCCCGCCCTCTCAGGTACGGCAATCCCGTGCACGTCGAGCTGTACAATGCGGCCGTGGAACAGCAGAAGATCACGGAGAAGCGGCTGACGGACATGCTGGCGGACGAGGCGGGGGTCTCAGGACGCCTCGCCAAGGTGGCCGGCCACCTTGGCGGGCACGTGGCCTCTGAATCCGGGACCGGGGCTGCATTTGGAGCGTCCCTCGGGGGAAGAGCGGCCGGGGGAGTCGGCGGGATCACGTCGCACGTGCTCGATACGTGTCACGGCCGACCAGCGAGCGGGGTGACGATCCGCCTGGAGCGCTGTGTCGGCCCCGCGGGCGCCCGCGGGGATGCGTACACCACGGTGTCGACGCAGACGACGAATGAGCAGGGACGGGTGACGCTGGTGGAGAACGGGCGACAGATTGCGCCGGGACGGTACCGGGTGTGGTTCGACGTGGCCGCCTACTACGAACGGTGTCGGCGGGACAGCCCGGACTTTTTCACGGCGCCGGCATTCTTTCCCGAGGCTTCCGTCGTGTTCGACGTGACCGAGGGGCAGAGCGCCGCGTGGGACCACTTCCACGTGCCCCTGACCTGGAGCCCGTTTGGGTATGGGACGTACAGAGGGAGCTGAGAAATCAGATTTTAATTGAATACCACGACCCCAATGCCCCCGCGCCACGGTGAAGACGACAGGATTACTTCGCATGACGTCATGGCGTCGAGTCCGTTGAAGCGCGTCGTCGGAAAGGGCGACGAATTCGAGAACGATCCGGCAACGACTTCGAAGTCGGGAGCGAGGGGGGTGCGCACGAGGGACCAGGTCGGTCAGACCGATCAGGTCGATCAGGCCGATTCCTCGCCCGATTCGCCGACGTCGAGGCTGATGAACCGACTGGCGGCGATCCATATGGACACGGCGAACGCGGCGTCGGACCAGGAGGCGGAGACGCCGCGGTTTTCGTATCGGACCCACGTTCGGGACGTCGCGCCCGAGCTGGCCAAACAGGCCAAGTCGGAGCTGCAACAGCTCGGCGGCGACCCTTCTTCCTCGTGGGCGTCGTCTCGGGAACTGGATATTGGCCGACAGCAGGAGGTGTTCGTGGCGTTGGAGCAGGACACCCGGCTGGAGAAGCAGCTCAACGACGAGTTGGCGTCGGTGGTGGTCGGCCGGCTCGAGGCGGCCAAGTCGTGCGCCGAGAAAATCCTGTCGGTGCTCCAGGCTCTGGCGACGGCAGAGCGGGCATACAGCAAGTCTCTGAAGGCGATCGGGGCGCTCAAGCTGACGGGCGACGCGGACGGTGCCACGCTGCGTCAGGCGCTGACCGACTTTGTCGAGCTGCCGTCTCGGGTCGGGGCAGCGCACGAGAAGTCCACGGAGTCGTCGCAGCCGCCAATCAATCTGGTGAGAGATCTTGTGGCCAAACTGCGGGAGTCGTGCACGGACTTGCGACAAGGGTCGCTGCGGGTGGAGGGCGACGTGGACCGGAGCGTCAAGGCGCTCAAGACGTCGGTCGAGGCGCACAAGGAGGTATGCAAGGCCTTCGACGCACTATCTGTCGCATCGAAAAACGCAAAGAGCAAGTTGTCGTCGCAGAAGACGCGGAGTATCGAGACGGACCCGTGGATCGCCGAGGGACGCATCGTCGAGCGGCAGGCGGCGCTGCGGACGGCGCAGGCATCGCAGCGCAAGTATTTGGCGGCATCGTTCGCGAGAGTGGGCGAGCTGGAGCAACAGCGGATCACGGTGACCTCGACAGCGCTGTCGAACGCGGTGGAGACGATGATGTGCTCGATCGCGAGCGACCTGCAGGAGGCGGCCGATGCAGCGCTGGCGTCGCTCTCTGCGATCGACGGTGACGCCGACCTGTCGTCCTTCAACAGCATGGCGAGGGACATCGACATGTCCTCCCGGCAGGTCGACCTGATTGACTACCTGTGGCGGCAGGTCGAGCGCAGCTCGGAGATCGTGCGACAGGGTCCTGTGAAACGGCTCGTCGGGTGCTCTTGGACCAACGGACACGCCGTGCTGACTCGCGCGGGATTCCTCCACTGGTTCAAGACGGAGACGGAAGAAGAATGGTCGTTTGGATCGGGGCCGACGGTGAGCATGAACTTGCCGCGGTGCGACTTTGAGCTCGGCGACGCGCCCAGCTGGCGGCTCACAGAGTCGACGGCGGGGGCGTGGTGGGGGAGCAAGGTGCACGGCCAGACGATGTCAACGGCCGACGTCGACAGCTGCATGGAATGGACGGCGAGCCTGAAAGAGGCGATAATCGCGTTTAAATAGTGACGAAATCAGAAGTACTCAATGCGGTTTCGGCACGTGACCGTCCACGGCAAAATTCCTGGTGGCGGACGGTATCCGCACCGTCACGCCGTCCAGATCGGCCGAGGCAATCACCTGGCACCCGAGACGACTCGTCTCAGTCAGTCCAAACGCCAGGTCCAACATATCGTTCTCGTCGTCATCCGCCTCGGGCAACTTATCAAAGACCTCCCGACTCTCGATCACAATATGACACGTCGAGCATGCCAACGAGCCCTCACACGCCCCCTCCAGGTCAATGTCGTTCTCGTGCGCCGCCTCCATCAGATTCTCCCCAACGGGAACCCTCACCGTCTTGACCGACTCGTCCTTCTCGTCATGGTACGTCACGGAAATCGTCGGCGCTTCCGTCTTGTCCGTCTTGTCCGTCTTGTCCGTCTTGTCCGTCTTGTCCGTCTTGTCGCCCGCAGCGGGTCTGGACGTCGAGAATACTCGCGTCGCCGTGGTTCCAACTCGCTGCATGGCCTCTGATTCGGTGGCCAGCAAGAACGGAGAGATGGCGCGCGTGCATTGCCGCGCCAGCGAACGTACAATGCTCATTGTCGTCGTAAATAGATAGACGACGGGCTGGTTCGTTCGTTTCTGTAATACACTACGTAGTGTATTCAAACAGTATACTGTTTGATTCGTGAAGTTCAACTCTTCGCGAGTCAGCAATCGTTCGTTCCTCCTGGTATTCGTGCGCACGCACCCATACACGAACCCATCGCCATACTTAATACGTTCGGCACCTCCGCGGTGACGACGCAGCGAAATTTGCGACCAGTCGGACGCTCGATCAGGGCAACGATGGTTGGGCCAGGTCAGCCTCCGGAGGCTTCACCGCAGGGAGCGCAGAAGGCGAGTCCCTTGGAGGTGCGCATGCGCGTCCGGCAGCTGCTGCCAGCGATGGACCTCTCCAAGACGCAGAAGGAGGTCGTGAAGATGGTCGAAGCGGTGGGTATTGATCACGACCGACGTCGGTCGCGCTCGCGCGCCCAGACTCAACCCTCACTCGCGCTACGCTCGTTCGCTCGTTCGCTCGTTCGCTCGTTCGCTCGTTCGTTTTTCAGGACCTTGGCAAGCCACTGGGCGCCGACGGCAAGCAGGTGGTCAAGGAGGAGATCGACATGTTTCTCATGGATCGGGCTTCGCAGCCGCACGACGGTGGGTCTGGCGAGACGAGCGGGGCCAACCCGAGTCAGGTGAAGAGTCGTGTGGGGTCGAAACGGCTGGATACACCAGGAGCTGGGGGTTCTGTCCAGAAGAAGCGCAGGGCGTCTGGTGGGGCGGGCGGGCCAGACGGGGCGGGCGTCGAGGTGGTCTTGTCGGACGTACTGCCGGGGAACTATCAGATCGGGAACAGGCGGTTCGCCGGCCTCAGTCGGTTCGCAGGCAAGCTGCTCGTGAACATCAGGGAGTACTACGATAAGGGTGACGGGAAACTGCTGCCGGGGAACAAAGGCATATCGCTGACGTGCGCGCAGTTCGAGGAGCTGAATAGGAAGGCGGACCGGGTGGATGCGGCGCTTGGGCAGGACCCGTTTTCGGAAGTCCAGTTCAAGATCAGCGAGAACAGGTTTTGCACCGTTCGGGAGTACGGTGGGAGGTATCTGGTGGATCTTCGAGAGTACTACATGGACAGCGAGGGCGGCGAGTGGAAGCCGGGGAAGAAAGGGATATCTCTGACTGCGGCGGAACAGTGGGTCAAGCTCAGGGCGGCCATGCCGGCGCTCTTGGCGCAGCTGGCGCAGGGGTAGACACAATAGACAGATACCGAAAAGGGGGAAGCTCTACCGGCGCTGCTGCTCCACTTTCCGCGCTACTCGTCCATGTCGTCGTCACACTGGAACTCGTCGTCCATGTCGTCGTCCGAAATTCAGTCGTAGTAGACGATATCACGTGTCTCCCGACGCCAGCAGTCCCTCTGCTTGCACCCGGCACCCCAGCAGCCCGACCTTCTCGTCCAGCACCACATAGAGCGGCACGAACTTCAGCACCTTGTCGTGGAACCTGCTCGCCTTCCACAGAAACGCTTCCAGCAACCCGCCCGCCATCGCACGGTTGATCACCTTGGGAAGCACCCCACCGGCGATGAACACCCCACCAGTGGCCAGCGACCTCAACGCCATGTGCCCCGCCTCCGCTCCGACGATCGAAATGAAAATATCCAGCGCCTCGACCGCCAACGGATCAGACCCGTCGAGCGCCGCCTGCGACACGCTCGCCGGCGTCGGCTCTGCCATGTGGACCACCCCCGGCCTGTGGCTCGCCTCGTCCGTCACCAAGAAGTCGTAAATCCGCACGAGACCACTACCACACGCGACCCGTTCCACGGAACAGTGTCCCCGCTCGGCCTCGACCTTGGCCTGGAGCGCTCGCTGCTTCCACCCCCGCGGGGCAAACGTCGCGTGCGAGCCCTCCGACGCCTGCACCCGGTAGCTCCCCATGCCGTCGTCCCAGAAGAGCTGCGCTTCTCCCAGACCAGTACCAGGTCCCAACACGGCGATGGGACCCCTGTCGTCCCGCGGCACGTCGTGAACCTTGAGGATCTGGTCGTCAGACAGCTGGGTGACGCCGTAGCCGATGGCCTCAAAGTCGTTCAGGACCCGACACGGCAAGCCAAAGTCCCGCTCGACCTCCGATTTATCCACCACCCACTCGATATTGGTAAACTTGCAGCAGTTGTCCTTGACGGGACCCGCACACGCAAAGGCAGCGGCCGCCGGCGGTGCCGCCGTCGCCTCTGGCGTGTCCAGAAACGCCTGGAGGGCCTGGTCGAACCGCTCGTAGTCTTCCGTCGGGTATATACGTTCAATCAGCATTTTGTCGCTTCGGACGGTGGTCGACAGCGACCAAAGCTGGAAGCGGCAGTTTGTGCCGCCAATGTCGGCGACGAGGACACTGCTGGCGGGGGAAGCGGCGTTGACCGCGACACGCGCACGCGTCGCAACGACACCGTGACGCGAGACGCGTCGCGTGCCACAGACGGCCCGTGGCAACTTGCCCCAGACCCCCTCCGGTCTTCCGACGCTCGTCGTCCGGACGAACGACGAGAACCCGGGCCAGGTACACCTCGACCCGGTGCCCACCACCCCCATCCCCATCCCCACCCGGCACCGCGTGACACGACCCATGTATGTGCAAGCTGTAGAGGGGCGATGCGGGAACGAAGAACGACGAAGAACGACCTTGCTCGCGCGATGGCCAAGAACCGGACTGAAAAAAAACTGAACGACGAAGGACGTCGCACCCAGAACGGTAACTCGAGCGATCCGACATTCACATGGGCTTATTCGACGCGTTCAGAGGCTCGAAGAAGCCGGCACCTGCGGAAGAGGCCGCGTCGCCGAGTTTGGGCTCTGGCAATGCCACCGGGGAGCAATTCGAGTCGGACAGCGGCTCGTTCGAGGCCACACAGGACTTCACGTCGCCCTCATTCAGCGGTGGTGGTGGCGATGGAGACGAGGGTCGCTTCTATAATCCGTACGCGGGGATCTCTGCAGCGCTGGACAAACGAGACGTCAAGCAGCCCTTCAGGCTCCCCAGCGAGCCGGAATTCCTCTTCAGCGAGGAGCGTATGGTGCAGCGGCGGAGCTGGAGCGAGAACCTGACGTACTATACGGGTTGCGGGTATATGGCTGGGGCGTTTGCGGGCGGGGGCCTGGGTGCGTACCGAGTTCTGGGGCCGGGGAGCCTGGGGGAGGCGGGCAAGGCGACGCCGGCGCAGAGTAACTTGAGTCAGCGGATGCGGGTGAACCAGGTGCTGAATTCGTCCGGGAAGTTGGGGAGGAGCGCAGGGAACGCGTTGGGCGTGCTCGGACTGCTGTTTTCGTCGACAGAGTCGTTCTTCGTGCACTTGAACGATCGGATTCTCCCCGAGGACCTGATGACGGTGGCGGCCGGGGCGACGACGGGGGTGATTTTCCGGAGCGTGCGGGGGCCGAGGCAGGCACTGGCGGCGGGGGCAGTGGGGAGCGTGTTTGCGTCCATGTTGCTGGGGCTGCGGCTAGCGTTGCCGGGGTTGTAAAAGAGGGCTCACGTTCGAACGTCAACATTGAGCAATACACCGTTAAACACACGTGGGTCACGAATCGTTACAACCGGACCTTTCTCTGCAGGCTCTTCAGCGTATTCGTCCCGACCCCCACGCCGCCCATCGCGCCATCGCCTAGTGCCCTCGACACCGCCCTGGCAAGCCCCTGGATCTCGCTCCCGCCCTCGAGCCGCGCCGAGATGGTGGCGGCCCTCGTGACGACGTCCAGCGGCAGGCCCGCGAGCTTGGCCACGTTGGAACCGAACGACTTCGGACACGCACCGCGCGCCAGTTTATATAGGAAGATGATGTCGTCGACCGCGTCATTGGTCGTGCGGACCGTGCAGCCCATGTGCATGGTCTGCACAGAGCCGCCGTTCTCCTTCGAGCCGTTCGGGTCGTTCGGGTCGTTCTCGTAGGCGTCGGCGAGCTTGTGATAGTGCGTGGCGAAGACGCCGCGGCAGCCGACAGTCTCCGCCAGATACTCGAGGACGGCCCCGGCGATGGCCGAGCCGTCGATGGTGGCCGTGCCTCGGCCCAGCTCGTCGAGCGCCACCAGGCTGTGCTTGGTGGCCCGGTGGAGGGCCGCCGCCGTCTCGGACAGCTCGATGAAGAAGGTCGACTGGCCCAAGATGAGGTTGTCCTTGGCACCCATTCGCACGAACAGGGCGTCGGCCGGCGACAGCTTGAGGCTGTCGGCCGGGACCCAAGCGCCAATCTGGGCGGCGACGGTCGCCAGGCAGACCTGGCGCATGATGGTCGACTTCCCGCCCATGTTGGGACCGGTCAAGAGCATAAAGGGCGCGGCGTCGCCACCGAGATGCACGTCGTTCGGCACGAACGCGCCCTTGCCGCCCGAGATGCCCGCCGGGTGCCGCAGCTGCGTCGCGTGGAAGATCGGCTTCCCGCCGCTCGCGTCCTCGTCGGACACCTTCACAAACTCGGGGCAGCACATGGGTCCGTCGCCGCACGCGGCCGCCTTGGCCAGGCTCATCAGCGCGTCGAGGCTGGCGATGCGGTCGACGGCCTCCAGCCAGACGGCGCGATTCTCGGCAAACTTGGCCATGATGTTCTTGAGAATCGTGGTCTGCGCCACCTCCTTCTCCTCCTTGGCCACGGCCATGGCCGCCGTGAGATCCCTGAGCTCGTCCGTCATGTAGCGCTTGAATCCCTTCTTGCCCTGCATGGACGACCACCCGCTCGGCACCTGGATGTGATCGGGCACCTCGAGCACGTACGGGTCCTTCTGCAGCGAGATCATCTTGACGAGCTTGCCGCCCGCGCCGACCTCCGATCTGGCCTCCTGCAAGTAGGCATCCAGGTCGGTCTGGGCCTGATGCACCCTGGCCGCGGCCCTGTCGTACTCCTCGTCCACCCCCTCCTGCGGGTCAATCTTGCCGGTGCGCTCCGCTTCGGGCCAGTCGACCAGTCCCATCAGCCTGTTCAGCGGCGACTCGACGTCCGGGAATGACCCCGAACCGATCAAGGAATCGAGGAATGCGCTCTTGTCCACGTCGTCAAACGCCTTGACGGCCTTGATCGTCTTGCGGATGTCGAGCAGCGTCGCGTAGACCGCCTTGATCTTCTTCTTGGACACGTCCTCATACAGGATCGCCCTCGTCTCGCGAAGCGACCCGATGCCGATGCCCGACGCGCATATCCGCACGATCGACCGCTCGATGTCCATCAGCCCCGCCAGCAGGCGCCTGGCCTCGCAGGCCGATTCCTCGGCGCCGCCCATCAGGTCTCTGACTGCGTCCTGGCGGGCCTTGATCTCGTCGACCACGAACAGAGGCTTGCACAACCACTCGCGGAGCCGGCGCTTGCCGAACGGCGTCAGGCAGTGGTCCAACGCCCCGAGCAGAGAGCCGATCGAGCCGCCCTCGGCGTTCTCCAGGATCTCCATGTTCTCCAGCGCCGCGCCGTCCAACGCCATCGTCTTGCTATTGTACCCACCCAGCGTCAACGACACCGTGCGGCCGCTCGACATCGACGTCGTCGGCGCCCCAGGCGCGGACGACTCGACCATCGACGCGCCCATCCCCGCCTCGCCGCCCTGGCTCGTCCTCCCCACCTGCCCCAGCACCTCCTCGATCGTGTTCCACTTGCTCGCGCAAAACACCCACTTGTCCACCATACCCCGCTGCAAGTTCGCCAGCAGCCCACCCAACGCCAGCGACAGCACGCCGTACTTCTGCTCCCCGCCCTCGGCGTCCTCCCTCAGCCGTCGCAGCAACGCCGGCATCTCTGCGTCCGCACCCGTCTGCGCCGCGTCGTCCCCGTTTTCGCCCCCACCAAAGTACATTCCCGCGTCGAGCATCCGCCAGAACGCCTCCCCGCTGTAACGTATCCTCTGCTCCGCGCCCACCGGACGCTCGTCCACCAACGGCCCGCGCAAAATCCCCTTGATGACCTTCCGGCTGGCCTCACTCAGCCCATCGCCACCTTTGGGAATGACAATCTCGCTCGGCTTGAGCGCCGTCAAAACGGCCCGCAGATGGCTCCGCAGCTCGTCGTCCTCAAACTGCCCTGCAATTACTCTCGCCGCCGCCACATCCACGACCACCATCCCCACCACCGCCTTCTCCCCGACAACGCCCTTATCCGCAACGCTCGCCAAGTATGCAATCTCCCCGCCCGCCCCCTTCATCATCTCCCCGTCCGTGATCGTCGCCTTTGTCACCACGGCCACCTTCTCCCGCATCACCACCGGATCCCGCTTCAGCCCCTGCCGCTTCCGGCGCTCGTTACGCTCCGCCAGACCCTCCGGCGTCTCCGTCTGCTCGATCACCACCGCCTTCTTCCCCGCCCGGACCAACCGCTCCACCTTTTCCGCATACGTCGCCTCGGGAAACCCGGCGTGCGGCTGCTCCCCCTTCATATAACTCAGACCCAGCACCTCCACCCCCGTGTGCGCATCCATCTCGAACAACTCATAGAACTTCCCCATCTTGAACATCAACACCGCGTCAAAGTTATCAGCCTTGAACTGCCACCACTGCGCCTGCGCCGGCGTCGGCTTGGGCTTCTCCTCAAACCACCTCGGCGGAATATACAACGTCGTCGGATCATAGTCCGGATCCGAAGGCCGACGCTTCTTCTTGTCCATGATCTTGGACGGATGCAAAAACGGAAAGCGCGCCGAGGCGCGCGTGTCAAACTCCGCCGCGCGAGTGACCGCGTCACCGTTCGGCGTCGCAAGAGACCCCGGCGTCGACACATTGGACAACGGCGACGCATTCGAAGCGTTCGACAGCGCCTTCGACACCCTCGAAATCGCCGGCGTCTGCTTGACCGACGACCGCGGCAGCGCCTTCTTCTTCTGCTGCACCTTTTTCAGCTTGGCCTCCAACGCCTCGTCCTCGCTGTAGTCGCCGGCTCCGTCGTCGTCCTCACCACTCTCGCTCTCCACCTCGGCCACCAAATCGCTCATCTCCTCGTCCGAGCTGTCCTCCTCGCTCACCTGGAATTCGGACCCGGAGTTCGCCTCTGCCTCGTCGTCGTCGCTCTCGACAATCTGCCGCTTCTTGCTCGAGGACGCACGCCGAGGACGCGCGAGCGCACCAGAAGAAGAAGACTTCTTGTCCTTCTTCTTCTTCACCGGCACCGGGACCTTGTCGGTCGAGTCTGCGATCGAGTCTCGGTGAGCGGGTTTGGTAGGCTTCGAGGCAGCAGCAGGCACGTCCGCGTTGTTGTTGCTGCACACCACCTTGGAGTTCTCAACATTCTCCTTCAGGGACACGGGAGATTCCTTCCCGGCTGCCTGTGTGGTCCTGCCGAGAGAATCAGCAGCTGGCTCGGAATTCAAATTCGATCCCGGCGTTTTCTTCGTGAAAAACGACTTGATTCCCAGCTGCCCCTTCAGCAGCCCCCCGGATTTCCGACTCGATGACTGGGACATCCTGCGCGGACAGACGGATTCGGATGCGGACGAATTTTCGAGCTTTCGTTTGAACTCGCGAACCGATCCCTCATGTTCAAAAGGCTCGCTCGTGTATACAGGTAGATTAGATCGTGTATGTGATCATGGCAGACTACCACACCACCTACACGGATCCCAATGCCGTGGAGACGGAGTGGGACGTGTTACAGCGCAAGCACGGCAATCTCCCGGAGAAGGAAGCGCGCGCTGCCCCTCCCCGGTGGGCTCCAGAGCGGGAAGCACCGGGTGTCAGTCGGGCGACGCTGGGTCAGCTGGACAGCGTGGATGCGCTGGAAGCGTTGGAGGACGCCGGAGGCCTGCAGGACGATCGGTTCCTGGAGGCGTACCGGCGCCGGCGCCTCAAGGAGCTCAAGGGGGACGGAACGGGCGCCGACGACGACGACGACGGAGGGGAGAGCGACGAAGGCGGCCGAGGGAACGATATGACCAATATGGACGATGCGGCCGGCAACGACGACGGGAGGAAAGGCACGGCCGCCTCGTCGTCCTCGACGACGTATCGGGGGACCACCCTCGTGCACATCACGTCGTCGGAATTCGTCGCCGAGGTCACCAACGCCCCGGCGAACGCCTACGTCGTCTGTCACCTGTATAAAGACACGCACGAGGAGTGTGCCATTCTCAACCAGTGTCTTGCCGAGCTGGCGTCGCGGTATACGGGGACAAAGTTTGTGAAGATCGTCAGTACGCAGTGCATTCCGGATTTTGATGACCGGTTTCTGCCGGCGGTGCTGTTGTATCGGGGTGGGAAGTGTGTGCGGCAGGTGGTGAACGCGTTGCGGGGTTGGGGCGGGAAGGAGACGAGTCCGGAGCGGGTCGGGGTCGGGTTGGAGGGGTTGGTGGCGGACGGTGGGGTGTTGCGAGAAGGGGGTGCCACGCGGGGGGAGGAGGTGGCCAGGGAGATGGTGCGGAGGATGATCGAGGAGGGCTTGGGGGCGCGGAAAGCGGCCAGCGACGAGGACAGCGACTTCGAGTAGTAGTTGTTTTGATTGAGAGACAGACCAATTTCGCCCCCGATTTCTTCCCCATTACAGACGCAGCAGTCGTCGCCCATCATCAGTCTCAGTATCAGTATCAGAATGTCACGATGGGCGTGCATGCGGGGCACCAGACGATGATGAAGGCGCGGGGAGGTGTTGCCACCCGTCGGACCACGATGCGATGGACGGCCACGCCGCAGCCTCGGGGTTCTTCTCGGGGTTCTTCTTCTCCTTCTTCCTTCGCTCCTCGGCCGCAGCCCGCTGCCTCGTCGTCGTCGGAAGTCGACGTCGACGTGGTCGGCACGACGGTCCTGACGTACCAAGACGTCAGGGCGCGGGCGCTGGCCGACCACGGGCTCGCCCTGACGCTCGCGACGGTCGGTCCGTATTTCAAGGTGACGTGTCATCATCGCGACGATGTTGCGCGAGCGGATCTCCTGGGGGAGACGGAGGGCGTGATCGTCGGTCCGCTGGGCATCCTGCACGTGGACAGCATGCGGATATACAACAGCAGGTTGAAGCTGTTGACCAAAAGCGGGCGGGAGAGGGAGGCGGGGGGAAACGCGGGGGGAAACGCCGGGGAGCTTCAGCGCGTGGCGAACATCGGGATGATGGGACTGGGGAGGGTCTTGGCAAGGGCGATTGCGGCGTACGGGTTTGAGAAGGGGTGTCGAAAGTGCGAGATTTTTGCGATCAACGACGACGACGAGACGCATCGAAAGTTGGTGCTATATTATCGGCGGCTGGGGTTCAAGGTTGTGCGGGAGGTGACGGGTGGGCTCGGGGATTTGCCGCATATGCTCGTGTGGGGCGGCGTGGGGACGCGGATGGACGCCGGGGTGGACGACTTTTTGAGGCTGCTCGAGGTGGGGACAGGAAACGACGCGAGCAGGGAGCCGAAGGGGAGATGATCGCGTTCGCGTGTCGTGATCATTCGCATCTGTCAATGGTCGTTACTAGCTTGAATAAATGAGCGTCAACGAGGTGTTCTGTCGGTTCATTCAAATGACGGAACGTCGCATTGGCCGTCGGTCGTCCGTCGTTGTCGTGATGGTCGAGATGGTCGAGATGGTCACACGGCCTCGATGGTGTGCGAATCGAAGCGACGCACGCGCCGCGGCTTGGCGTGGGATCCCTCGATGTACACGTTCAGCTTGCTATCGGGGGAATCGCCGAGGTGTGCCAGCTGACCGGACGCCGACTTGAGGTCAAAGCTGCCCGACCTGCCCCGCTGCCGCTCCGGCGTGCCGGGGAGGACCGACTGGATGGCCGACAACTGCGAGCTGAACGACATGGTGCCGTACTCGCTGTACAGGGTATCTTCCGTGCCGTCGCTGTCTCCATGCGATGAATCTCCCTCCGAACGGAGAGATCCGTTCTCGGACGGAGGCTTGGCTCGGGCAGCCTGGGCGTACCGTGCCGCCTCGCGCGCGTCGAGGCGACCGCAGCCCTGGTCGTGGCTGAGGTGGATGATCGGCATGGTTGTCGACGTGAGAAGATCGCGACTGGTCTCCTTTGCGGTCGACGACGACGCGATGCCGAGGAAGTTGCGATCGACGCGGCCGCCGAGGACCCCGCCGACGTCCACCATGTTGAACCCAAAGGCCACGAAGATGAGCCCCTGCACGAGGAAGTACGACGCGAGCCCCCAATGACTGGAAGACATCATGAGGCCGGCGGTGGCCAGCGACGTCAGGAACAACCCGAAGAGGAGCTCGCCTGCGTAGACCTTGCACGAGGGCATGAAGGCCGTTGACCCGGGCCGCTTGTCCGAGGACCCGAGCTTGGTGGTGACGACCCATTCCTGCGCCCTCTGCAAGTCAAGCAGGGCCGTGACGACAGCCCACAGCTTGACCATGCCCATGGAGTTCTCGAACAGCACATAGAGGATGGAGTAGGCCCAGCCCGTCTCGGTGAACGCGGCCGTCGACAGGGTGACCACGATCGGCAGCTGGACCAAGGCCCATGTGGGCACACTCACTTCCGGCGTAATGATGGATAGCGGGACCAGCGAGCAGAAGAACCCGAGGGCGACGAAGTGCGTGGCACACTTGCGCACCCCGAAGTACATGATGGTCAGCTCGAGCTTGCGGAACAGGCTCATGTCCGACGACCAGATGTCCCGGTGGGCCTTGATCCAGAGCTGGGCGGGTCCACACGTCCACCTATGCTGCTGCTTCCTGAACGCGAAGAACGACGCCGGGATCTCGTTCAGGCACGTGACGTCGTTCAAGAAGATGGCCTTCCACCCCTTGATGTACGCCCGCAGGCTGAGGTCCATGTCCTCGACGGTCGTCCTGCTGAGCCATCCGCCGGCATCTTCGATGCAGTGGAGCCTCCACACCCCTGCGGTTCCGTTGAAGTTGAAGAAGGAGCCGGTGGCCGAGTGCGTCACCTGCTCGCACTTCATGTGGTAGTTCAGGCTGACCTCTTGGGCCTTGGTCAGGTACGACTCTCCCGGGTTGGTGAACGTCCACCTGGTCTGGACATACCCGACGTTCGGGTTTCCCTCCAGGTACGGGATCGTGCGCATGAGGAAGTCGGGCTGGGGCTTGAAGTCGGCGTCAAAGACGGCGACGTACTTGAAGCCCTGCCTGGACAGGATGTCCATGCCCTCCTTCATGGCGCCAGCCTTGTATCCTTGGCGATTGGTACGCCTCAGACAGCTGATGCTCACGCCGCGCTCCTTCCACAGCGTGACCTGCTCGTCGACCAGCTCCCTGGTCTTGGAATCTGTAGAGTCATCGAGCACCTGCACGTGCAGCTTGGACGGCTCCCAACTGAGCTCGCAGCAGCAGTCGATGATGGCCTGGCAAACGGCCCGCTCGTTAAACATCGGCAGCTGGATGGCCACGGACGGATAGTTCGCCGGATCATTCGGCAGCGGCCTGAAGTTCCAGGCGTGCTGCGGCAGCTTGCCAGTCACGAGCGACCTGGCCTTGATGTACAGGTACTTGGAGATGCACACCACCCGGTCCAGGCTCACCAAAGTCGACAGAGCGACGAATATAGCGATCAGGACCCGCATGGCCATGACGTAGGCGCCATAATAGCTACCTAGCAGTGGCTCGAGCATCGCGTCCCAAGTGCCGATTTGGACGACCGACGGTGCCTCGGTCCAGGGCCTCTCCTTGGGCTGATTGGGCACTCGCGGGGCGTTTTAGTACACTATTAACGTAACCCTATCCGTTTTCGGATGAGGAGCGCCCGATGAACGGAAGAGACGACGTCGAAATTCGGATGCGGAGCAAAACAAACTCGCACCCGACGGTCAACGCGCGAGCGATTTCCTC
>Ga0181573_10000835_pt1 | contig 31807 bp, 13 predicted proteins | sample 101ome_25_FD_148643 | JGI IMG/M metagenome (GOLD analysis project Ga0181573, IMG submission 148643) | Coastal salt marsh microbial communities from the Groves Creek Marsh, Skidaway Island, Georgia - 101409BT metaG (spades assembly) | ecosystem: Environmental > Aquatic > Marine > Intertidal zone...
GCGGCGGCAGGGGTGGACGCGGCGGCGGGAGGGGGCGCGGTGGGTTCGGAGGACGCGGCGGCGGTGGACGCGGGGGCGGCGGCAGGGGCGGCGGCAGGGGCGGGTTCAAGAACAAGTGGTGATGACAATCCGCGACGATTCTTTCCTATTCTTTTTCGTACCTTCGTAGATATTTTATGCAAAGGGACAAAGTCCCCGACTCTCCCACTACGTCTCACACGTACTCAGATTCCTCCTCGTACGCCTCGGGAACGGGAGCGCGCACCTCGGGCTCGGGCTCGGGAGCCATCGGAGCCGCCGCGGGGGCGACCGGCTTCGAAATCTCGGGCGGCGCCCGCGTGACCCCCCCCGCGACGTCGAAGACGCGCGTAGGCTCGAGAACAACACCGTTGGCGACACCAACACCGTTGGCGACCGCCTTCGGCTGCGTCACCGTCGCGGCGCCGCCCTTGAGGTTCTTGGCGATCTTGTTCATGTTCTTCCCCAGCGTCGCCTGCGAGCAGAACGGCTCGAGGAACTCCATCATCTCCGCCAGGAGACCGGGGGGGAACACCGGCGCGCCAAAGTCAATCTTGACCACCCGCACCACGGCTTCCAACGCGGCCAACATCCCATCCGAGAGCGGCGGCGAGCGCCCGTCCGCCATCTTCTGCGGCGCGCCCTCCCGTACCGACGCGGCCTGCACGTGATCGATCGCGGCGTTGAGCTCCGCGCACCAGTTGCCGCTCACGCCGAGTCCGTAACCCGGTTGGGCCATCGCGAGATCGTGCCGCGACAACGCCGGGGCGTTCGTCGGCGCCGCCGCCGCCGACGACAATGTGCGCGCCCCGCCGACGGTGTTCTCCCGCGCGCCCCGCGGCTCGGCGCCCGGAAGATGCTCGTCTCGTCCACCGGAAGACGGCGCGGAGTTTGTCCCTTTGGGATGAGATTCGTTCGGGTGCGGCGGGGTTCCGACGTTGCCGCCGCCGCCGTTTGTTCCCCCGCCGACCAAACCCAACTTGACCATGTTCCGCCACTTGTGCCGCATGGCTCCGAACGAAAACTGCCTGAACCAGCCCTCGAACTCCGCGTCGTGCTTGATGGTCCTCCACCTGCGACCGTGCTTCGCGATCCCGCGCCGCAGCGCCTCCACCATCTCCTCGGTCCACTCAACCCCTCCGCCCGGTTGCGCGCTGAGCTCGCCCTTCTTGGCCCTGCGCCTAGCCGCCGCCTCCGCCTGCGCGTGCCCGGTGCCGTCGTCCACGAACTCGATCTGCCCGGCGTTGACGTAGAATCTATCGCCGCCCTTACCTCCCAGCTTGTCCTTGCGCCCGGTGCGCTCGAAGTACTCGTCGAGCTCGTCGTCGTCGATGAAGTCGTCGTCCATGTCGTACCACTCTTCGACGTAATTCGCCCCGCGCTTCTGCTGCTTGGCCTTTTTGGCAGCCTTGGCCGCGGCTCGCATGGCAGCCTTGCGCTTCTTCTCCTCGATGACGGCCGGGTCGTTCGGGTCGCGCCCGTCGTCGACCATGTCCTCCTCGCCGTCGGATTCGGAGGCGGCGTCCTCGACGCGGTCGTCGGCGTCGTCGTCCTCCTCCTCCTCGTCGGAATCTTGGAAGCGCGGCGCGGAGTAGAAGCCCTCGATGCGGCGGATGACCTCCGCCATGTGGTTCCCGGCGCCGCCCGGGAGCTTGTCCTGGGGGCGAGAGGGTCCACCGCCGGGGGCCGGGGGACCGCCGCCCATGCGCGCGTCGATGGCTGCGTTCGCCGCGAAGGGATCGTCGTTGTTGCGGCCGCGCGTCGGGGAGGTTCCGCCGGCGCCGCCGCCCCTGGAGTCCGAATCCTTCTTGAGCTTCTTGTAATTTATGACGGGCACCGCATCCGCGTCCAGGTCCAGCGCGACGTACCTGCGAAAAGGAGGAGCGGCGCGAGGAGGGTCAGAGCAAGAGTCGGGGCGGAAGGGGCGGAATGTGGGCACGAGGGCGGTGACTGGGCTCATTGACCCGACGGGGATCCGGGGTGGGGCGTGACGCGGGCGGCGGCGGGGGGGTGGAGACGGGGACTCACAGGCGCCGGGGCGCGGCGGGTGATAGTGTCATGGCCGACGTTCGCTCTCGTTCGCCCTCTCTCCTCGGCGCGCGGTCGCCTATCGCGCCCGACGCTCTGCGCGAATTCAAATTTTCTTTGGCTTTTTTGGCCAGCATTTGAGATGGCGACGAGATGCGATAAACGCCAAACAGAAAGATCGCCTAACTGAATCACAAGAACACACGAAGTGCGCGACCCATTTAATTAATTTTCGTACGGGGATGCAGTCACACTACCGTTGTTGTCAAACGCTCGAAACGTGGATGACGACGATCTGCAAGATCTCGGAGGTTTTCTCTCTGGGCACCTACCTCGTCACGAGACCCTCGACTCGCCAACCTCCCCAATAACGCCCGTCGCGAGCGCGACTGCACCCGGTCGGGCCGGGGTAGGCCTTCCGCGGGTACACGCATCGCGCGCCGCGAACGGCGTCGCATCGGACGGTCACGAAGCGGCATCGCGCGCCTCAATCTTGACCTATTGATTAGCAGCGGCGAGGGTCGGGAAAAGGGATAGAGACGCGCGCGAGGTGACCGGGAGATGAGCGCCGCGGGATTGCGCGCGTCCCTCGCGCCCCGCGCGTCCGCCGCATCCGGCGGTCGGGCGGGCGATGGACGAGCGCGACGCGCCGCCAAGGCCAGGCCCGCGCCCAGGCGCCGCGACCGCTCGCCCATCCACGACGCCGACGCCGCGACGAGGACGACCGCCCCGGCCGTCTCCGCCGACGCGGTGCAGCAAGTCGTCGCGCCGACGACGCTCGAGGCTCGCTCCTCGGATCCCGCGATCGGCGACGCGTCCGCACCCGCGCGCCCGCCCGTGGAGACGTGCCAGCACGTCCACCTCGGCTCGGCGTCGTCCGTCGCCGAGGCGCTCGCGCGCGTCCGCGCCGGCCTCCGGGGTCTCACGCAGGATGCATCCGGCCAGAGCCGCGGGTCCGTGCCGCCGTTCGCCAGCGGCGTCGTCCGCCTCACCGTCGCCGTGCCGCGCACGGTGGACGCGCTCGAGTGGCTCAGATCCTTACCCGAGCACGACGATCTCGACGACGACGACCAATTCGGTGACGACGCAGCCGGCGTGAAAGCCGCGCTGCTGCCCAGGTACTACCTCAGCCCGCGGACGCCGCCCCCGGCGATCCGATCGGGCGAGGGCGACGACGGCGGCGACGAACACCGCCACAACAGGGGCACGCGCGACAGGGGCAAGGGTCCGGGTCCGACGAACGACGACGGGGGTGCCGACGGGGTCGCCGACGGGTCGCGAACGAGGAGGAGGAGGCCGCAGGCGGAGCCGCCCGAGTGGCGCGCCGACCCCCGCGGCGCCGCCGCCGCCGCCGGCGCCGCGTGCGTATGGACCGGCCCGTCCGCGTTCGGCGCCGACGTCCTCGCGGACCAGCGCAGGTTCCTCGATACCGGCGAGCCGCACGACACCGCCCCGCGCGTGTACGGCGCCGGAAGGTTCGACGCGGATTGGGACGTCGTCGGCGCGGAGTGGGCTCGGTTCGGCGGGCATTACTTTTTCTTGCCGACGCTGGAGGTGGTGGAGGGGGCGAGGTGCGTGACGGTGGCGTGTTGCGTGGCGTGGGACGCGTCCGGCGGGGCGGCGTGCCGAGACGGGTTCGCGGCGGCGGTCGCGGCGGCGGTGACCGCGGTGGACGCGGCTTCGCGCCCCGTCGCGCGCTCGCGCGGGGCCCATCCTAGTAGGCCGTCGTCAAGATCCCCGTCGTCCTCATCCCCATCCCCGTCGGGATCGTCGGGATCGTCGCGAAGAAGGCTGCCGCCGGGCGCGTCTGACGTCACCGGAAGGGTCATGGAACCCGACCAGGAGGGTTGGGTGCGCACCGTGGACGGGCTCCTGCGCGCGCTGAGGGAGGGTGAGGAGGCTGCGCGGGGAAGCCGCGCCAGCTCGGACGAAAACGACGACGGACCCGGGGTGAACGATGACATTTTCCAATCGACGCCTTCTCGGGTGTGGGACGAGAAGGACGCGTACGGCGACGACCGGTACATGGAAAACTTCGCGGCGCAGAGCAACTGGAAAGAGGTTCTCGGGGAGAGAGGTGGGGACGAACGCGGGGGTATCGACGCCTGGACGAACGCCGACGACGCCGCGTCGTACGGGCGGAATGGGCAAAACGACCTGCGCGATCGGCTTCTCGAGCTCGGGCGATCCGCCGGCGTGGAGGCGCCGCCGGCGTCGGTGCTGGAGGACCTGGAGGCTTTCGCGATGGCCGCGGGCATCGGGGGCGGCGACGTTCTCGGAGCGGGCGGCGCGAACGGACGGCGGAGGAGGAGGACGGGGAGGAACGGGAACCCTCGGAACGCCGACGTGGGCGCCATCGGCATGGGATGGTCCATCGACGAATCCGCCGACGACGACGACGAATCCGCGTCAAACGCGGAAGCCATCGCCGACGCCGTGACAAACGCGTCAAACGCGAACGACGGCACCTCCCGCCCCTTCGCGCCCCTTCGCAAGGTGGTCCTCGCGCGGCGCACCAAGCTCACTTTGGCGTCCCCCGTCGACCCCCTCGCGCTCGTCGCGGCGCTAAAGGCTCGGGACCCGGACGCGTACCAGTTTGCGTTGATTCACGCCGACGGAGCCGCGTTTGTCGGATCCACCCCCGAGCGGCTGTTCAGCGCCAGGGACGGGCACGCGGCGTCGGAAGCCGTGGCCGGAACCAGGCCGCGCGGTTCCGACGAGGGCGAGGACGCCGCGCTCGCGTACGAGATGCTGCTCTCGCCCAAGGAGCACGAGGAATTCGCCATCGTCCGGGAAGAAGTTCGCAGGGCGCTCGGGACGGTGGCGGAGGGCGGCCCCGGCGGGGTCAAGGCGGAGCTGGAGAAGGGCGTCCTCCGCCACTTCTCCGTGCAGCACCTCTACGCCCGATTAGGCGCCGCGTTGGCGCCGGGAAAGAGCGAGGCGGACGTGTTGAACGCGTTACACCCGACGCCGGCGGTGTGCGGCTTCCCGAGGCGCGCGGCGCTCGACGCGATTCGAGCCGCCGAACCCTTCGACCGAGGTTTATACGCGGGACCCATGGGCTGGGTCGGCGTCGATTCCGCCGAGTTTGCCGTCGCCATTCGCAGCGCGCTGGTGTCCCCTACCGGCGACGACATCTCGCTGTACGCGGGGGTTGGCGTGGTGGCGGCGGCTGATCCCGCCGCGGAGTGGCGCGAGCTCAACCTCAAGACGCGTCCCCTCGAGGCGCTCCTCGCCAAGCGGCCGACGCTGGCGGACGCTCCGAACGCTAACCAGGCCTGGGCGGACCTCATCGTGGGTGAGCTGGTCAGGGGCGGCGTCGGCGTCTTCTGCGTGGCTCCCGGGTCGAGGAGCACGCCGCTGACGCTCGCCGCGGAGAGGCATCCCACGGCGAGAGTCGTCGTGTGCATCGACGAACGATCGCTCGGTTTTTACGCGTTGGGGTACGGGAAAGGGTCCGGCAAGGCTGCGGCGGTGATCACGTCCTCGGGGACGGCGGTCGCGAACCTGCTGCCGGCGGCGGTGGAGGCGCACGAGTCGTGCGCGCCGCTGCTGCTGCTCACCGCGGATAGGCCGCCGGAGCTGCGCGACACCGGCGCCAACCAAACCATCGACCAGGTGAAAATATTCGGTTCCTACGCGAGGTTCGGGGTGGACCTGGCGCCCCCCGGGGACGGCTCCCCCGCGCGCGTCGCGGCGACGGCGATCGCCACCGCCGTGCGACACCTGCACGGCCCGCGACCCGGTCCGGTTCACGTCAACTGCCAGTTCCGAGACCCGCTCGGACCGTCCGGGGCGGAGTGGGACGTTCGCCGCGACTTGCGTGGTTTAGACGGGTGGGAGCGAACCTCGGCGCCGTTCACCGCGGGCGCCCCCCACGCCTCATCCTCCTCCTCCTCGTCCTCCTCCTCGTCGTTCTCCTCCTCCTCGTTCGTATCATCGTCGTCGTCCTCTTTCGCCGACTTGAGCGAGCTCGCGGCGTTGATCAGGTCGGCTCGGAAGGGTTTGCTCGTGGTGGCGGGGGGTGGCGACGCGTCGGATGCCCTCGCCGCCGCCGAGCTGGCGAGGACGCTCGGGTGGGCCGTGGTCGCCGACGCAGCCTCCGGCCTGCGCGTCAAGGGCGGCGATGGCTCGTTAAAATCGGGTAGGTTGAAATCATCATCCTCGTCGTCGTCGTCGCATCACGACCTCGAGTGGTCCGCGGCGACGGCGGAGTGCCCCGGGCTGGTGAACACGCTGGACCTGATGCTCGTCTCGGATGAGATTCGGGACTTTGTCGCGCCCGACGTCATCCTGCAGTTGAACCCGCGGGTGACGAGCAAGCGCGTGCAGCAGATGCTCGAGTCCGCCGCGATGGAGCGCGGGGCGGCGTGGGCGTGCGTCGTCGCCAGTGAGAGGCGGGCGGACCCCGGGCACTGCGTGTCGCTTCACGTCGCGTGCGACGTGCCCAGAGTCGCGGAGGGCCTCGCGAGGCTCCTGGACGACGTCGATTCTGATTCCGCGGATGGGCGTTACGACGGGCGTTACGGTGCCTCCGAGAATGCGAGATCGTGCGCGAGGTTCAAGGAGACGCTGCTGGCGTGCGACGCCGCGGCGAGTCGCGAGGCGTGCGCGGCGCTCGGCGACGTCGAAGCCGCCGAGGGAATCTCGGAGATGGCGGTGGCGCTCGCCGTGACCGAAAACCTACCCCCGAGCGCGGGTCTGTTCATCGGCAACTCGATGCCCATACGCGACGTGGACATGCTCTCCGGGATTCTCTCCAGGCGGACCAACACCGAAAAAACCGGGCACCCCGGGGCGAACACCTCGAGGCGCACCTTGGGCGCCGGAGCCGGCCCCGGGGCTCCCGTGTGCGCCAACAGGGGCGCGAGCGGCATCGACGGCGTCGTGTCGTCCGCCGCCGGTTACGCCGCGGGGCTCGGGCGGCCGGTGACGCTGCTCATCGGGGACGTGTCTTTCCAGCACGACGCCAACGGGCTGCTGCTGCTGAGGGAGCGGCCCGGTCAGCCGCCCGTGACGGTGGTGGTGGTGAACAACGGCGGCGGCGGCATCTTTTCGTTTTTACCGGTTGCGGACCAGATCGACTCGGGTTCGTTTACGAAACTCTTCGCGACGCCTCCGGACGTTTCCAGACGCGGGCTATGCGACGCGCACAGGGTCGCGCACTCGCACCCGAGCACCCCCGAGGCGCTGAAGAGGGCGTTGGACGCGGCGTGGTCCGAGGGGAGGCACAGCGTCGTCGAGGTGACCACGTCTCGAGCTCGAAACTTGGAGCAGCACCGCGCGCTGCAGGCTCGCGTGGCGCGCGCGGCGGCGTGCGCGCTCGACCTGCGCACGCGCGCGGCGTCGGCGTCGGCGTCGTCGAGCGGTATGCCCCGCGTCGCGTCCGCGTCCGTGCGCGGGTTCGAGCTCCCCATGCTCAAAAAGCCGACGACGACCGAGGGCGAGGCTAAGGAGACGGCGGGAACGCGACGCGGACACCTGCTCAGGGTCCAGCTCGACGACGGCAGGGTGGGCTGGGGCGAGGCGTCCCCGCTTCCGGGGTTGCACGCGGAGTCCACCGAGGACGCCGGCGCGCAGCTGCGCGCGATGGCGGCGCTTCTCGATGGCGGCGACGGCGGCGGGGGCGAGGGAGCGCCCGCGCCGCCCGAGCTTCCCCTGCTCGGCGGCGCCGTCTCCGAGTGGCTCCGCGGCGTCGTCGGCGTCGTTGACCCCGACGCGTCGCTGCTTCCGTCGGTGCGTTTCGCGGTCGAGTCCGCGGTGCTCTCCGCGCTCGCGTCGCCGGGCGCGCCGCTCGCGGATGTGCTCCTGTTCGGTTCCGTTGAAAGACGAGGGGCTTCAAAGACAAACGAAGGGGTTTCAAAGACGATCGAGGGAGGAGGCGAGTCCGCGGATCCGACGAGTCGTTCGTCGTCCGTGGAGATCAACGCGCTCATCGAGGCTGGGCTCACGCCGAGCGCCGCCGCCGCCGAGGCCGTCGAGCTCGTCCGCCGCGGGCACGGATGCGTCAAGCTGAAAGTCGCCAGGGGAGAGGGATCGGCGGGGGCGATGGAGGACGCCGCCAGGCTTCGCGCCATCCGAACCGCCGTCGGCCCCGACGTTGCCCTCCGCGCCGACGCCAACAGGCGGTGGTCCCTCAACGACGCCCTCTCGTTCGGGCTTCAGTGCGCGGAATTGGACCTGGAGTACGTCGAGGAGCCCGTGACGGATCCCGCGAATAACCTCGCCGCGTTTCACTGCACCACGGGGGTACCCGTGGCGCTCGACGAGACCGTGGACGAGTGCGCGGTTTCCGCGAAAGCGGCGGGCACCGCCATCGAACGGGCGCTGGCGGAGTACTTCGAGCCCACGTTCGGGGTGGCGGCGTTGGTGCTGAAGCCCTCCGTGTTGGGTGGGTTGGAGGCGACCGCCGCGTGCGCCGCCGCCGCCAGATCCCGCGGCGTCAACGTCGTCGTCACGACCGCGTTTGAATCCGGCGTGGGCGTGGCGACGTGCGCGAACCTCGCGGCGGCGATGGACGCCGCGGCGGTGGACGCGGCGGCGGCGGCGAGGGCGGAGGACGACGCGAGGGCGCGAGCCGAGCGGATTGGTATCGAAGCAAACGACGGCGACGACGATGCCGTGCCGTTTCGAGCGTCTCGCGAGGCTCGCATGCGTCTGATGAACTCCATCGACCGGGGAACCTTCGAACCTTCCGTTGGGTCGAACGGCGACGACGGACGGACCGAATCGTCGTTCTGGGAGGAGGACGAGAGTGAGCGGTCGCCCCGCGCGAGCCTTCGCGCGATGCGCCACGGCTTGGGCACCGGCGCGTGGCTCGACGGCGACGCGACGATCCCGCCCGCCGCGCCCCTCGCGTCCCTTCCCGGCGGCGGCGTGGGCGTGGACCTGGGCGCTCTCCCGCGCGATCTCGTCGTTTCCAACGAGACGGCAAAGGTGGGTGGGGCGTCCTCTGCCGGGTGGGGCGTCGAGTCGTGGCACGAGGTGCGGACTCGTTCGGGCGCGTACTCGTTCCGGGTGCTGGACAGCGGGATTCCGACTCGGCCAGATTCGGATTCCGACGCCGGGCTCGCGCCCCCGCCCGTGGTGTTTCTCCACGGGTTCATGGGCGGCGCGGAGGACTGGAACGCGATCGCGTCGGCGGTGGCGCCCGAGCGGAGGTGCGTGGCGGTGGACCTGCCGTGTCACGGACGTTCGCGATTCGTCCCATCTTTGAAGAGGGCTGGCGATGAAAACGACGACGAAACGACCGGTCACCATCACGAGGGCCTGAGCGTCGAAGCCGTCGCCGAGGCTGTCGCGGTGCTGATCACCGAGCACGTGTGCCCCGGGAGGGGCTCGAAGGGCGCGGTGCTGGTCGGGTACTCCATGGGCGCGAGGGTGGCGCTTCGCGCGGCGGCGAGTCACCCCGAGTGCGCCGCCGCCGTCGCGGCAATCGGCGGCTCCGGCGGGATCCGCGGCGACGTCCAGCGAAAGATGCGAGCCGATCGCGACGACGCGATGGCGGCGGCGCTCGAGAAGGGTGGCCTCGCGGCGTTCGCGGGCGCGTGGTACCGCCAGGGCCTGTTCCGCGCGCTCGCGTCGCACCCGAGGTGGAGGGACGGCGCCATCGCGAGGCGCCGATGCAAAATCCCAAATTTCGAGTCGATCGAATTTCGGGACGAGGACGAAGACGACGACGAGGACGGCGTCGCGAGGGATCTGGCGCGCGTGCTCGCCGCGATGAGCCCGGGGAGGCAGGCGGTGGTGACCGGCGATGACCTCGCGAGGATCCACCGCGGGGCCGTCGGAGGTTTGACGCTTCTGGCGGGTGACCGCGACGCAAAGTTTATCGCGACGGCGCGATCGATGGCGGCGGATGCGAATGCGTCTTTGGAGCGGGATGAAGACGGCGGGGACGGGGTCGAGGTGGTGACGGTGCCCGGGGCGGGGCACGCGGTGCACCTGGAGGCGCCGGAGGGTTTGGTGCTTCCCATCCTTCGCGTCGTGAGGAGGACGTAGGGTTGGTTTTGGCGCAGAGGCGCGGGCGTCGGTTGAAATCAAAATCGAGAGCTAATTTATTTCTGCTCATGAGGTCGCGAGGCGCACCGCGGCATCGATAGCATCAAACATCATTTCATGGGCCTCTCGGTCTTCACAATTTCCGCTCCAAGCCCTGGCGGTTCTTATGGCGTGGTTTCGCAGTGCTGGCAGTGTCTTTAAATTCTTCCTGCCGTGTGAGTGCCCGCACTTCGAGCGACACCTCCTGCAGTAAGCACTGCCATCTGGGTCAAACCCGACGAACCTGTCCAGCACTTGAAACTCTGGGAGCTGCGGCATTTGAATCATCTGGTCCACTACTACTGCGTATCCCATGGGCCCCACCCGAGGGTAACACGATAAGAGAGCCACGGCGCGAGATGAGCCCCGCATCACACGTCGAGGTTCACTACCGAGGAACGCCAGACTGCGTAAGTCTTTGTCCGTGAGGTGCGGCATAACGTGGGTCTGGAACACCTCGGGAACCTGCGCACAGAGCTTACCGATCAGCGTTTGGGCGAGGGCATCGTCCTGCAGCTTGCATCGTGCTCGATATCTGCTGGCTGGGAAGGGAACGCTTTCCATGGTGCTTGGCGAGAATGTGCACCAAGAAGTGAGTCGTGGCTTTTCGTGAAGATCTTTTCCAGATCCAAGAGATGAACATTACATGAGACACTCCACGTTTGAAGCGACGGCGTCCCTGTCCTCGGCGGACAGCACCACCCGCACCCCGCCGATGCTCACGGCCATCCCGTCCCCACCCCGGTCGCCGTCGTCGTCGTCCCCTCCACCGGCACCGTCCCCGCCGCCATCCCCCTCCTCCTCTTCTGCTTCCTCCTCTTCTTCCTCTTCCTCCTCCTCCATCTCTTCGTCGTCGGCGGTTTCCATGTCAACCTCCTCCGCCGCTCCCGACGCCTCGTACCCCTCCAGCTCCTCCGTGACCTCGTCGTCCTCCAGGTCGACGAACCCAAAGTTCATGCCGTCCTCGATCGCCCGTTCCAACTCCTCCCCGCCCCCTCTCCCGACCCCGACGCTCCGCCCGGGCCTTCTCACGAACCCGGGTTTCAGGTGCGAACCGTCCTTGGGCGGGTTCTTGAGCGGCTTGTGTCCGGACGCAATCTCCTCGCGGCCGATGACGCCGGTGTCGCGAACGTACGGCGTGTCCGCCTGGCCCTCGTGCAGCGACATCATGCGCCGCGTCGGGTCCACGAACGGCGCGCCGACGCTGTAGTCCACCCCGGGCACCGCCTCGCCGAAGCCCACCGTCGGTCTCGGCTTGGGCCACGCGCCCCAGAGCAGATCCGCGACGGCGGTGACCGATCCCATCGGCGGATCGTCCGGAACGCGAACCGTCGCGTGTGATGAACCGTCGCGCGGTCGGGACGGATCGGGGAGGGGAAATTCAGCCACGATCTCCTCCTTCGTCTCGATCGCGTCGTCGTCGTCGTCATCCGCCGGGTTTGGTCGGGGCGGCGCCGATGAATTCGGAGCCGTGCCGAAAACCATCGGCCGGTACTCCGGCGAGCTCGGATCCACGTCGCGCAGGTGCGCGGGAATGTCGCCGAGGGCGCACGGGGTCCAGTCCTCGACCAGCGTCCACGGACCGGCGCGCACGGGCTCCTTGCGCCCGCCGCCGCCGCCGCCGCCGGCGCCGCCGCCGCCGGGCTGTTCCTTGTCGGTTCCTTTGTTTTCCCCCCCGTTTCCTCGTCCTCCTCTTCCCTTGTCCTTCCCCTTCTTGTCCGACGAGGGAAGTCTCTCCCCCGAGAGCAGCGCGCCGGCCCTCGCGCTGAACTTCCTCCCGCCCCCCACCGCCGCCAGCAGCGCCTCCCCGAGCTCCGTCTGACCTTTGGTGGGGTCCGGGAGCGACATGGTCCTGCGGAGGAGGTGCCACGTCAGCGCTTTTTGTCGAGTCTTCGGACCGGCGTCGCCCACGGCGCCGCCGTCGCCTACGTTACCCGGACCGAACAACACCGTCGCCCACTCCGGTCGCTTCTCGGGGCCCATCTCGAGCGTGTGTTGGGCGAACACCTCGACCGCGGCTTTGGCGACCGTCTCGACATCTCTGGTAGCGGCTACCGAACTGGACGCGTTCGTTTGGTCTTTGTTCCCGTGACGTCCAGAGTCCTCCTTCGGTCTCTCCTCCAGAGCCCGGTCCACCGCCCGGAGCACGAGGTCCTCGTGCACGTACTCCCACCGCTTCTTCAGCCGAACCGCGGTCGCCTTCCAGTCCTCCATGGTGGTCCTCTCCACCTCGTCGGGCTCCGGCGGCTTCGCCTCCGCCCTGGCCACCGCCGCGCCCATCACGAGAAGCGCCTCGACCACCGTCTTCGTGTCGTCCTTGTGCACCACGTTGGCGAGGCGGTTGAGGGCGTCGCGGCGGCGCGTCGCGGGCGTGTCCTTGCGCTTCTTCGGCTTGGCCGTTCCCTGGGGCGAAGACGACGCCGCGGCGTTTGGACCCTCCGATTGGTCGAATTCGCCGTCAAAGTCGCGAGCTTCGTTCACTCCGACGAACGCGTCGTCGTCGTCGTCTTCATCGTCATCTTCATCGTCTTCATCATCGTCGTCGTCGTCGTCGTCGTCGTCGCCCCTCCCGCCTCTTCCCGCGCCGCTCGATGTTCCCCTGCGCCGCTTCGTCTTCCCCTTGCCCCTGTTTGCCGCCGCCGCCGCGTCGACGAGCTCCGCCTTTTCTCGCCTCGCCGCCTCCGCGGTGACGAGCTCCGCGACGCACTCGCACGCGCCGTCGCGCACCGCGTCCAGCACGTTCCTCTGCGCCCGCCAGTACCTCTCGAAGAGCCACTGCAGCGCGCGCTCGGAGCCGTGCCGCAGCGTCGCGAGCGACGGTAACTCCTGGTGCGAAGCCTCCATCCTGATGTCGACGAGAAAGACGGGGATGCCGATCTTCTTGGCGAGGGTCATGACCGGGGCGGCGTACTTGCCGTTCTGGCTCGGGTCCACCGCGCCGTTGACCATGCGCACCAGGCACTGCGCGCCGGGGAGGGGAGGGAGAGGGACAGTGAGAGGGAGCGGCGGGTGGGCGTCAGAGTCTCGGTCGGCATCTTAGGGTAAAAAATAAAAAGTTGAAAGTCGCGGGAACTCGTCCGAGCGAGCGCCCCCGTCGTCGGTAGCCCGCGGACGCGGCCGCGGTGGGCGGGCGCGGTCGATGCGTACCATGGCGTAGGTGAGCTGGAGCATGGTATCCGAGAGGTGCGGCCCGGGCGACCCGGGCACGCCGACGTCGTGTTTGCGGCACTCCATCAGCTGCGCGGTGACCTCCACGGCGTGGGGCACGTTGCCCCTCGTTCGCCACGCGTCGACGCGGGCCAGGGCGACGTCGCGCGCCGCCGGGTCCGCGCCGCACAACCCGACGCGGACGCGCTCCCATTCGTCCCAGTCCCTCCACGGGACCACGCGGGTCGCCTGATGCGCGGCCATGGCGACGCTTCCTTCGCGTCGGGCGTTGTGACGATGACGATGAGATGAGATTATTTCGCGCCAGCCAGCAGTGGACGTTCGGCTGTTCGGGCAGATGGGGAAAATCAATCAGCGGCGAAGAGGGGACGACGACGCGAGGCGGACTCGACAGCCTTCGAGCCCGCCATGGGTGCCGTCGCGGCGCTATCGTATTTTACATCCTCTCAACGCTACTGGCTCCAGCTGTAGTACATCATCAGCACAACGTACGCCCCGGCGACGCACGCGGTCGCGTACGCCGTCATCGCTCGCCGGCGAAACTTTCGCCGAAGTTGAACGCCCCGCCGGCACAACGACCCGCGCGGCGGCGACGACGCCAGCTGCGTCACCGCCGGCGCCGGCGCCGCGATGACCGGTCTGGACGCCGCCGCCCTCGCCGCCGCCCGCGTCGCCCTCGCCCTCGCCCCGTCGCCGCCGGGGGGGGACGAGTGTCCGACCGAGTCACCTTCGCGCGCTTTTTGTTTCCTCGGCGACGCCGGCGCGGTCCTCGCCACCGTGCACTCCCCCACGCTCGTTCCCCCCTCGTCCCCGACCGCCCGCACGCGGATTCGGATCCTCGAACCCGGGACTAACCCGTCGATGCGGTGCATCCGCTCCCGCATCTCGCCGCACCGGTACGCGCACGCGAATTCGTTCGAGCCGTCGTCGAATTCATTCGAATCCGCGTCGCAATCCGCGAAACCCTCGAAGCCGCCTCCGGCCACCTCCAATCGATACTCCACGGTCCGTTGTCGCCATCGGTCATCCTCCCCTTCGTCGGAGGAGTCGTCGGCCATCCGCGTGTCGCCATCTCGCATCGACGCCGTCGTCCTCGTCGTCGTCGTCGTCGTCGTCGTCGTCGTCCCTCCCTCGGCGCTGCAGAAAGACACGGTGACGGACGTGCCGGTGACTTCGATCACGACGGGCCGCCTCGGCGTCGAAGGGTTCGCCCTCGGCGTTCGCGTCGTCGAGAACCCGCCAAACTTGGATACCAAACCGTCGGCGCACACGGCGGCGACCCTGAACTGGTACGTCGTCGCGGGGCGGAGACCGGCGACGCGAAGGTGGCACCGGGTTCGGCGACCGGTTTCCTTCTCGCCGCCGACGTCGACCCACTCGCCCGCCCCCCGGGTTTGAACGCGGGGCCCCTCTTCGCCGCTTCCCCCTTCGTCTGCGCAAACCCTCATCTGCGCGCGGTACGCGACGACGACGGAGCCGTTGGCGTTCGTGGGGGCGCGCCATCGAAGCCTCACCGCGTCGGGCGCGCACGCCACGACGTCCGGGGGTTGCACGCAGTCCGGGGCTCGCGCCGGCGCGACGTAGCGGACGAGGTCCGAACACTCGCCGAATCCCGCGGCGTTGGCGCACCGGACGCGGAAGACGACGGCGTCGCCCGGGGCGCACGGCGCGTCGCGAAGGAGGGCGCGGGGCGCCTCGCCCTCGTACACGACGGTCCACGCGTCCTCCTCGATCGGAGGGACGACGACGACGTTCGACGATTCGCCCTTTCCTCCGCCGCCCTTTCCTTTTCCTTTTCCTCCTTTTTTCCCCTCTCCGCCTCTTCCCCTCCTCTTGCTCGGGACCCCGGCGGACTCAGGACGAACCCCCGCGCACGGCGCCATCTCCAGGACGTGCGCGGTGGGCGCCGAGGCGGGGTCGTCGTTCGCGGTGCACCCAATCGGAAGCCGCCACGTCACCTCCAATTGGTTCGTGGCGGCTTCCAATTGGATCGCGGGCGCGAGGGGCGGCGCCGCGTCGGTGCACGCCACCGTCGCGGGACCCGGTTCGGATTCCCGTCGCGTCCGCGCGTCGACGGCAACGATTCGGCACTGGATCGCGCGGTTAGGTCGCAGTCCCTCGAGGGTGACGGCGCCTCGGTCGCCTCCCTCGGGGAGGAAGACGCGCTTGAACGAACCAAACGCGGCGCACCGGCCGTCGGATCGGTCAGAGTCGCCGTCGTCCACCGAGCTGGATCGGTCCGACCACGCCGACGCCGACGACGATGACGACGACGATGACGACCCGGCGGCCGAGTAGAGCGTGGCGGGCGCGGACCCGGCGAGCGAGCTCGCCCCGCAGTCCATCTCCTCGCCGGGTCCGACGAGGGACGACGACGACGACGAGGATGATCCGACGCGAGCGGGTCGCGACGGGCTCATCGACGTCGGGCTCATCGACGGAGTGGTGGTGGTGGTCGACGGGGAGGCGGACGGTGAGGACGCGCCCTCGACGAGCACCGCGCGGGGGGTTTTTCGTCGGCGTCGCGCGGGAGACGAGGCGACCGACCACTCGCCGCCGTCGAGCGCCCCGGAATCGCCCGGAAACGTCCGGAAGCGTCCCGCCGGGCCGACGTCGCGCCACTCCACCAAAAAATCGCGTCGCCGCCCGTCGTCCCCGGCGCGCGGCGCCCACTCCAGGCGAATCTCCGAGGACGTGGTCCGCGTGGCGACGCACTCGCCCGGGCGCGCGGGGGGGGTGAGATCGAACGGGACAATCTCGGAGCCGAGCTCGGATCTTTGGGATTTTTGGGTTTTTTTGGATTTTTGGGATTTTTCCGCCGGTTCGGTGGTCCCGACGAGAACCTCCGAGGGCGCCGATGTCCCCACGAGGTTCTTGGCGCTCACCGTCACGGCGTACGCCGTCGCGGAATCCAACCCGGTCAGCGTCGCGACGCACCCGTCCCACACCGGGACCTCCTCCGCGACGTCGCCGTCGGAGTCGTTCGGCGTTTTGTCTTTGGTACTCGTAGCCGTCGGAGTTGTTCGGTAGCGGCGCCTGACGACGTACCTGGTGAGCCTGCACCCGCCGTTGTGCTCCGGCGGGTGCCACGACACCGTCATCGTCGTCGACGTCGCGCGGACCAACGCGGGCGCCCTGGGGGGCGCGTCCGGCGGTCCGTCCTCGGTTTTGACCGCGAGCGACGGGGAGGTGTACTCGGAGTAGAGCGCCGTACTTTCGTCCTTCACTCGGAGAAGCGCTCGTACTCGGAAGAGGTGGTGACTGCCGCGTCGGAGCTTCGTCGCGACGAACGCGCACGTTGGAACGTTCGGGGCGATCGTGACGAAGGTACCGGGCCGCCCGTCGCCGCTCGTCTGCACCTCGTAGCGGTGTTCCGCGGCGTCGTCGTCGTCGTCGTCGACAGACGCAGACGCAGATGCGGATGCGCCGTTTTCGTCGCCCGCGGCTCTGAGTTCGGATGTTGGACACGAGGGGTCGCCGCGTCGCCCCGGGGTCCATCGCAGGGCGACGGTATCGGCGCTCAAGGACACGACCTCGAGGCCCGCGGGCGTCGGCGGCGGGGCGGGCGAGTTCGCGGCGGACCCCGAGCGTTCGCCGAGCGGCGGGTGGGACGGGCGGTTCGTCGCGCCGGTCGCCTCGGGGATGGTCCTGCTCGATCCGGGAGCCCGAGCGTCGGGACCCGTCCGATGGGGTTCGTCCTTGGCGGAGGCGATCTCCGCCCAGGAGCGCGCGCGGGCGGCGGCTGGCGCCGTCGCGGCATCGGGCGTCTCGGACGCCGCCGGTGTCGGAACGTTCGCGTCGTCGGCGGCGGCCATGGCGCGGTGTGGACGTGGCGCTTTCAACGAGGAGCGCGGGGATATCCCTTTTCCGGGAGAGACGCGCCCTGCGTGCGAGCGACGAACGCGGAGTTCAAGTTTGGCGCGGAGAGGTTCCGCGCGGTCCGTCGGCGGGAGCCCCGTGTGAGGGAAGCGGCCGAGCGGGCCGAGGCTGCGGCGTCGGTGCGCGAGTGTCGCGCACCCCGAGAGGTATCCGGGCGTGCGGGGATGCGCGCGGGAGAAGTGAGAGGCCGCAGCCGCGGCCCATCGGAGTTCCCGAGAGACGGGTGTCGCGCGAAAAAGTTGAGGGTGTCGCGAGGCACATCGTAAATCCGAAGCGGGGAAAACGCACGTTTGTGCACTTTTTGCGTATGAAGGAGCAGTCAGCGGTGCGATTTTGTGCGTTTTTTTCGGGTCCGACGTGGTCGGTGGTTACACTGCGTTGGACAAAATATCCATAAATCTCGCAGACCCAGTTTCCGTATGACGACTCCGAAAAGGAAAAGCCGCGACTCTGAAGCTCTGTTCGACGCGCCTCCGCCGGTTTTAAGACTAGTCTCTACTTGTACACGACCCCGAGGAACCCCGCGAGGACCAGCCCGCATCCTCCCAGCATCCCCAACGCGCTCGCCCCCGAGTCCGCCCACCTCGCGCGCCCCATCGCAGCCTCCGCGAACGCCGCCATCGGGATCTGCATGCTCAACCCCACGCTCGCGATGGTCGGCGACGTCAGCAGCACAGCCCTCGCCCACAGGTAATCCGACAGGACGTTGTCGAAGAGCCCCTTGGCGCACGCCCACGCGAACACCCTCGGGGTCACGTCGTCGAACACGTCCGGGAACATTCCCAGGCCGAAGTGACCGAGGACGATGATCGCGCCCACGCCCAACAGGTTCACGACCCCAATGACGCCGAGGAACAGCAGCATGGACACCTGCGGATCGTCGGGGAGCAGGAATCGAATCGCGGTCGTGTACCCGGCGTAGAGCGCCGCCGCGAGGACGGTGAGAAAGTTACCGAAATTCGTGCTCTCGGTGGGATTCGAACCCGCGCCGTCGTCCCTGTGATCCGACAGCGTGACCAGCGCCGACCCGAGCACGTACGCGGCGACGGCGACCAGCCGCTCCCGGTTGTACCTCTCGCCGACAAAGTACACGGACAGGCCGAACGTGAAGACGCTGGACGAGGTGCTCAGTATGCTGTTCGACGTGACAGAGGTGTAGAGGAGGCTGTAGTTGAAGCACAGCTGCGCGGCGAACCACAGCGGCGAGATCGTAAACGCCGCCCACGCCGTCTCCCTCACCGTGGCGTGTTGATCTCGCTCCTCGGCGCGGGTCCTCGGCGCGGGTCGCGGCGGCGAGGCTGGCGGCGGCGCTTCGTCCAGCTGGGGCAGCTCCTCGTCCGAGAACGTCCGTCGTTGCCGCCGTCCGGATCCCCGCGCGTCCCGCCCCTCGCCACCGAACCCTCCGTCGCCGCCCTCCCCGCCGCTCTGCGCATCCCCCGTCGTCGTCGCCGTCGCCAACTCGTCGCCCTCGAATCCCGTCAGTCTCTGCCACCCCCCGCGTCCTTCCGCGCCCCAACCCCGCCACTCCTTATCCCCCATGAGCATCCACTCGTTCAGGAAGTACGCGGGCAGCAGCACCACGAACAGCGCGTTGCATATGAACGTCAGCAGCAGCGGCGACAGGCCTTGGCCCTCCAGCGACTCCACCAGGAAGGATCCGCCGACCCAGATCACGCACACCGCGAGGATGAAGGCGTAACCCAGCGCCGGGCCGGTCATGGTGGATACGGCGTGGAGCAGGGACGGTGGCGGCTCGCCCGCGCGCCGCGGCGCGGGGCTATCGCTTCTCATCTTGCCCCGAAGCGCGTCCCTCTTGTGCGCGTCCCCTCAACAATTCAAAGCCCGAAGGAATCTGATCTCTTGCAGTCTGGCGCGCTGCGCGCTCCGCTCTCGGACTCTCTCGGCACCCACTTTCCGTGAAATTACACCGCCGGAATTCCACTCTCGGGGGCGCCGATAGGGTCGTATCGCGATGAAGACTTCGACGGGGTTGGTCGCCGTCGGCGCGTACACCGTGGGTGCACTCGTGGCGTACAGGGTGCTAAAGAGCGCGCGCGACGCCGACGCCGACTCCGTGGCGCATTGGGTCGCGTCGGGCGTCAGAAAGTCCGGAACCACGTCATTTCTGAGTCAGCTCCGAGAGGCGTTCGGGGTGGGCCCCTCGGCGGACGCGGACGATGCGAACGGGGGAACGACGCGACGCGGGGGGGATGCGAACGAGCGCGAGGTGCCCTTCGTCGATGGAATCGAGGACCGACCGGCGGCCGAGCGCGCGGAGGATGCGAGCGCGGCGCGGGGGGTCGGGGCGCCGTTGCGCATCCGGACGACGAAACCGAGGGTTGGTGCCAATTCCGCCGATCCTCCTCCGATCGGACCCCGGTGGGACGGGACTCCGGTGCCGGAGGACTTTCTCTGCCCCGTCGGCCGCCACATCATGCACGATCCGGTCGTGTGCGGGTGCATGCCCACTTGCGGCGCCACGTTCGATCGCGCGAACGTGTCGCGATGGATCGACTCGGCCAACGGAGGGACCTGCCCAAACACCGGGAGGGAGCTGCGCAGGGCACAGCTGTTCCCCAATCGGACTCTGCGGGGGCTCATCGAGGAATGGAGCGAGACGCACGGAGTGCCTGACGACACGGCGGCGCCCGAGGACGTGGTCAAGTACGTGGATCCGCCCTTGGAGGTGGGGCAGAACGTCGCGCGGAGACGGAGGCTCATCGAGAGCGACGACGACGATTACGATTACGACGAGGTATCGGAAGAACAGTTTCCAATCGCGCAGGCGTATCAGAGCATGAACGAAGAGGACGTGACCGAATCTCGTCCCGGTATCGTGGCGCGCGACATACGGAGCGATCTCGCGTCTAGGGGCTTCGACGTCTCCCCGACTTTCGAGTCTCGCGTCGAAGGTCTCGATCCCGTGGACGTTCGTCTGGATGTCTCCCTGGTCAACGTCGTTCAGAGCATGAACGACGACCGGCGAGAAGCCGCGCGACGGTGCGTCCAGCTGTACCCAGACTTCGACGAATGGTCCGAACGAGATCGAAACATCCTCTTTGAGGTAATCAGCGATATGTTCAGCAAGCGTTTAGTACACATCAGGGAGGCACTTCACGAGGGTCGATGCACTGGTGGGGATATCGTGGACAACAACTTTGGACGTGTGCACACCACGCTTCACTTGGAAAACGGCGACTTTTTTTTGGGTCAACACGAGTACGAGAAGCGCGCGATACCCTGGCTGTGTGCTTTAGTAAGCATGGATGATTTGCTCGAGGAAGATAGGATCAACGCCGCTTACATTCTGCGAGAGTGTGTGAAGGGGAGAATGACAGAAAGGGAGAAGCAAGTGAGCGTGGATGTGCACCCAGATATCGTACGAAGCTTTGTGAGTGACAACAATGAAAGCGACGGGGCCTGGGACCGGACAACCTTCTTCCCCATGGACGGCAAAACGACCTGCTTGATCAATGCAGAGGTGGAATTCTACGTGCTGGACACGGCTCGTGGGATCCTGGAACTTGAACGAAACGTGGCGATATCCGTCTTACAGAATGCTATGGTGCTCATTCTCTGGGATCTCCTGGTGGAGCAACTGCCGCCCGTCACCGACGCGAACGCCCAGCGGTTACACTCTGAATGGTTCGGCTGGGAGACTCCGATGTTAGCGTGTGCTCTCTACGAGGGCCTGAACGGAGTCATCGAAGATTTCCTGAAGAATCACGACCAGCTCGACGAGGAACACCTGCTTGCTTCCGCCGAGGCTGCGGAGAATGCAAAAATCGTAGCTCGAATGCTGAAGGAGCTGGTGACGGCCATCCCCGAAGACGCCGAGTTATTCACGCGCGTTGATCATCGTCGGGGTGTCGACATGCAAAGGCGAAGGAGTGACCTATTAGAGCTTGAAATTGAATCACCCCGCGCCCGGCGGTAATAGAGCCGGCGCGCGTTGTTGTACTCATAAGACAACTTTTTAGACTCTGATGACCACCAACCAGACCCGGCACACGCAGCAAGCCTGTTTTTAGCCGAGGTGTTGAGGCCTCCGAGGCGGGAATCGCGGCGGGCACTGCCTCGTGGAGCGGAGTCGGCGAGCGATGAACCCGCCCGATCCGACCGGAGACGGCGTCCCCGGGACGTTCACCGTCTACGGCGGCGGCCTCGCCGCGGACCTCGCCGGGCCATCCTCCGCCATCGGCAAGAAGATGCCCAAGGTGTTCGCCGGCTGGAGATTCGTCCTCGCGCCCCCGTCGTCGTCGTCGCTTCGGCTGCACCACCGACCGGCGCGCGGGTCCGTGACGTTCGAGCGGGAGCTCGAGCCCGGCATGGACGTCCTGCGCGAGCAAACCCCGGAGCCGACCGGCTTCGACAGCGACGAGGCCGACTCCGGTTCCGGACGCGGCAGGAGACGCGATCGGCGCTCCCATCGTCTTCATCATCATCATCATCGTCGTCGTCGCCTTCCGTGGTGGCTCACCGCGGAGGGTCTGGCGCCGTACCTCGACCGCGTCCGCGGCGCGCCGATGATTCGGCTGACCCGCACGATGCGCGGCGAGGGCATCCGGCTCTTCGGGATGGGGAAGGCGGACGCACCCGAGGGAGGCGCGCGCGGTGGAGGATCGTCGGAATCGGGATCATCGCGATCGGCGTCCGCTAACAACGCGGAAAACGCGGAAAGCGCGGGAGGACTCTTCCGCCGGTCTCAGGTTCGCGTGCACGCGTGCCCCGACGTCGCGATCGGATGGCGCGGCTCCATCGCGGGCGGCGAGCGCGACGATGATCCGGTGGCCGTCGAGCTCGACGTCCAGTCCGCGCTCGTGCCCGCCGGCGGCCGCGCCCGGCACACGGCGGGCCTGCACATCCGCGCCAAGATCCTGCCGCGATGGTTCCCGAACGACAGGTTCGAGGCGGGGGTATCCGTGGAGGCGTACACCGACCGCGAGCCCGTTCACGAGCGCGCCGCGAACCGTCGGGAGGAAGACACGAACCGTCGGAAGAAGGACGCGAGCCGTCGGAGAGTGAAGGACCGACGGGACTCCCCCGGTTCGCGCGACTCGCCCGGCGTTCCCGGAGCGACGCCCGTGTTCACCTTTGGCATCCCCCGGCGTTTGCGGCGAACGAACGGGGGTTCAATTGGAGGGTCCCCGCGACGGTTCGCATCTCACCCTGAGCCCGGTGAGCCCGGGGAGCGTCGCGACGTGAGGGAGATGGACGACCGCGACGATTCGTGCGACGGCGATGAGATGGACGCGGAGGTTCTAAAGGCGGCGGCGGCGACGGTGGTGGACTCGATCGAGCGCCACATGCCCGTCGTCGATCGAGGCGACGACGACGACGAAACGTCCCAAGTTGGAATGCGAACCGTCGCGCCGCGGATGCGATCGTCTCGACGACGACGCGGAACCCGAACCGGCGGCGACGACGACGACGACGACACGCGCGGTTCGACAAACCCGAGCGCCCTCGCGTTTAAACGCAGGGATGCGTGGTGGCTCCGGGTCCGCGTGTGGCGGGGCGTCTACGTCAAGATCGGCACCCGGCTCCGCGCGAGACGGGACGGTCGCATCGCCTTCGCCGCGCCCACCGCCGAGGTTCAGTGCGAGTTCGACGAAGACGACGACGATTTCAGGAGGGACTACTGGGCGTCCGGCGCACCGCGGGGCGCCCGTCCGACAAATCGCCGTTTCTCCGAATCGGATTATTCTAACGATCTCGACGACGACGACGAGGACGCGGTGTACGCCGAGAGCGTCGTTCGATCGATGCGAAGGGAGCGCGCTCGAGCGGAACGCGCCGCTCGGGCGAAGGAGGCGAACGAGGCGCGAACGAGGGCGATGGCGCGAACGAAAACCGCGAAGGAGGACCGCGAGGAGGCGAGGAGAAGGGACGAGGAGGAAAAGGCGAACGCGCGACGCGCCGAGGCGGAGTATCGCGAGGTCGCGAGGAGGAGGGAATCGCTCGCGAAAGATCTGCGGCGAAGGGCTCGGGCGGAGCGGGAAGAATCGGATCGAAGGGCTCGCGCCGAGCGCGCCAGGGCCGAGGCCCGCGAGGAGGAGGTCAGGCGAAGGGACGCGGAGGAAGCCGCGAGGAAGGCTCGCGTCGACGCGGCGGTAAAGGCGGAGGAGGCGTTAAAGGCGGAGGATGCGGCGTTGAAGGCGGCGGAGGCGATTCTCTTCGCCGTTAAGCCCGCCGACGACGAGGAGGAGGAGGAGGAGGAGGCGGTGGGGATCTCGACGGCGCCCGTCGTCGTCGAGGCGCCCCCGCGCGACTCGTCGAAGGAACCGTCACTCGCGGAAGCAACCGTCGCGGAAGCAACCGTAACCGTCGCGGAAGCAACCGTCGGACAAAAAATGACCGACCAGGCTGGCACGGATCAAGAGTCGTCCGATCCGCCCCGGGTTCCGACGTCCAACCTTCCCCCTCCGTCTGACCTTCCCCCTCCTCCGCCCGGCGGCCCGGTCCCCACCGCTGACGAGCTCAGGCGACTGGAGCGCGACGCCAGGGAGGCCCGAAGGGCCGCAGAGAGAGCGTCGGAGACGGAAAAGAGGCGCGCGGAGAGCGCGGCGAGAGCGGCTCGGCGCGAGCGCGAGCGACTCGACGCGCTCGCGAAGGAGGACGAAAAGAACAGGGAGCGCGACGAAGCCTCGGACGTTCGCGCGCAGGCGAAGCGGGCGCTGGAGGAGAAGAAGCGCCGCGAGGCGGAGCGCGCGTCGGCGGAGAGGGAGGCGCGGATGGCGGAGAGGGAGGCGAAGCGCCGCGAGGAGGAGAAGCGGCGCGAGGAGGAGAAGAAGCGCCGCGAAGAGGAGAAGAAGCGCCGCGAGGCGGAGAGGGCGGAGGAACGGGAGCGGAGGCTCGCGGACGCGGCGAGGAGACGCGCGGAGGCGGCGGTCGTCTCCGGTCGTCTCTCGGACGACGCCCCCGCGACTCGCGCTGGATCTGAACAGACACCCGCTGGATCCGAACAGACACCCGCTGGATACGAACAGACGCCTTCCGGCGGAACCCTTCGTCGCGCGGTGGCCGTCGTCCCCGGCCGATGGATAGATCCGGGCGAGGAGGCGGGCGCGCCGGGCGAGCGCGTGCTCAACCTCGTCATCGCCAACCGCGCGCACGCGATTCTCGGCGCGGACGGGTGGACCGTGCTGAGGCCCGACCTGGCGTCGCCGCCGTTGGCGCGTGAGCGGTACGAGGAGTTTGTGAGGGCGCAGACCGTCGCGGGTGTGCCGGTGCTGGAAATTCACGGCGCCGGCACCCACGGAGGCGGCGACGGAGGCGCGAACAGGCACGGGATGACCGGCGGCGGCCACCCCGGCGACGGAGGCGACGGTGGCGGGCCTCGGCGCGGTCCACCCGTCGCCGGGGTCATCGCGCAGGACGACAGCGCGCTGGGCTCGGAGCTGTCAAAGACTTTCGGGACGATACCCTCGGGAACCGTCTCGTGGCGGGATCTCGCGGCGATACGAGGGGGCGCCGTCGCGGTCGAATCGTTCGACGCCGCCGAGCTCGAGGCGATGGATCCCGTCGCGAGGAGCGCGCGGGTGGACGCCATCGCGAGGGACTTGGCGAGCGCGATCGGGGCGACGGGCGACGCGGCGACGCCCGAGGGATGCAGCGCATCCGGCTGCCCCCGCCGGCGCGACGACGACCCTTAACGCCGTCTGTCGTGTCGTTGAAGAGATCACGTTCGAACGTAAGATTAGACCATTTACGAGACAACGTCGCGACGTTGTCGTGTGCGCGGGTGCGAATGCGAATGCGAAGACGCGTCCCCTCTCTCTCTCTCTCTGTCCGTCTCGGTCCCATCCCCCGCCGGGTCTCGTCCCCCCCATCCCACGTCGAGCAGCCACCGGCCCGTCGCCATCTGCGAGAACACCATCGCGCTCACCTCCGACGACGCCACCGGCGCGAGCATGAGCCGCCGGTTCAGCTCCAGCGGCCTCAGCGTCTTCATGATCCTGAGGTCGTCCTTGTGTCTGCACACCACGGGGGCGCCCACGAGCAGCGACGCGAGCTTACTCTCCGCGTGCTCCCTGTAGTGCGTGCGCGTGGCGTGCACCGACCTGTACCACGCCATCCACTCGTAACCGTACCGTACCAGGAAGCTCATGGCGCCCTCCTTGCCCCCCTGCAGGTGATGCAGGAGCGAGCCCAGCGCCAGCTTCGGCGCCGATCTCAAAATCTCGCCAATCTTAGCCCCGTACTCCTCCGGGGTGAAGTACGCGCGCGTCAGCGGGATCAGGATGGCCTCCTCCTCCGCGAGCAGCGGGTAAAGCGACGTGCGGTAGCCGTGCCACACCGGCGCGAGCTCGGAGGCTCGGTTGAACGTCCTGTTGCAGATGGCGCGATCAACCGCGCGAAGTAAAAAGTTGAGCTGATCGTGCGACGCTCGAAAATCCGCGGGGTAGCTGACGCGGGAGCGAACGAAGGGGTGGAGCACCGCGTCCTCCATGGCGTGGTGGTACACGACGTGGTCCCTGTGGCCCACCCACCAGTCCTGCCGAGCGGGGGGGGCGCGGGAGCGTCAGCGGCGGAGTGGCGGCAGCGTGAAAAAAACCGTGCGTCCTCCATCATCTCAGGTGGTGCGCCTGGGTGCCCAGCAGTCGGGTTGGCGCGAGATTTTGACTCGCGCCAGTTCGTGACTCAGCCTCGTCTGCGACGGCGAGATCTCGGGCGCGGCGCGCGGGGTTCGCGCGATTTGGGAACGTCGAGGGCGTGGGTCGGTGGTCCATTGCGGTGTCACCGCGGCGCGCGGGAACCCGCGGCGATGTCGCGATGGTTTAACCGCGCACCCGGCCTCCGACGGTCCCGGTCGGGCGAGAAAAACTCCGAGGCGAGCGAGCGGGTGAAATGAGACAGGACAGGACGGCTCGGCTGGCGCGCACCTTGATGCACTGAATCTGCCACCTGCTGAGCTTGTCGTCGCCCAGCTTGAAAAGTAGCGCCTCGAACTTGGTCACCTCGGCGCGGATGGCGTTGTGCATCAGCCGAACCGGGTCGAGCTCCGTGGGCAGCCTCCAGGTCCGGTCCTTATCGGCGGGAAATGCGAGCACGTCGCGCGGGCGATACGCCTGAAAGTCAAGCGCCAGCGCTGGCTCGGTGTAGAGCCCGGCGAGGCCGCCGGAGAGCCGGCGCATCTCCGTGGGGCTCGCCTGCGGGTCGTAGGCGTGCATACCCCTGACGGAGTCATCCCGGAAAGGGGGGCGACGCTCCCGATCCATGGCGTCCGCGCGTTGTCTGCAATGGCAACGGTTTGGTTTCGATCGATGCGTCACAACCATTGACAGCGTCAGACGACCGAATCTTCGTGGAAAAAAGACCAAAAAACGAGACTAAAAACGCTGTCAATCCGAAAGATAATCCGAAATATCTAGTGCTACTTCAGAATCAAACTCTCCTGCCGATTCGTTTTGGTTCGGTCCACCCCCCGGGCTCCCGATCCAACAACGCTCGATCCAACCCGAGATCGATCAAAAAAGGAAAAGCGTGGGACCCGCGAGTCTTCCCCGGAAACAGAGATTCGGGGTCGGGGCACTGACAAAGGCTTGGGGGGCGTCGGGGACCATGTGGGAGTCCGTGGTGCGTCGCCCCCTGCACCTTCTCAAGACCGCCCCGCGCGAGCTCTGGCTCGTCTACGTCTTGAAGGCTCTGGACAGCTACGGATACTTCGCCCTCAGCGAGGTGTTCACCATGCTCCTCTCCGACGAGTTTGGCGCATCGGACACCGTCGCGGGTGCCGTGTACGGAGGGTGGGGAATGGCCATCACGCTGTACGGGATACTGACGGGGACGCTCATAGACGCCATGGGGGTGAGAACGAGCCTGGTCGCCTCGTACGCGCTGCAGACGGCGTCGAGGCTCGTGCTCGTGGGCACGAGGAGCACCGCGCTCGCGTACGCGATGATCTTCTTCGTGCAACCCCTGGCTTCGTCCTGGGGCGCGCCGGTGCTGACCATCGCCATCAAGCGGCTGGTGCGAGACGCGGACAGGACCGTATCATTCGGCCTGTTCTACGCCATGATGAACGTCGCGGCGCTGCTCTCCGGGTTCGCCATCGACGCCCTGAGGCTCGGCCTGCCGAATGGAATCTCAAACGACGAGTCGTCGCCGCTCCGATCCCCCGTGCGCGTCGTCGTTCTCAGCACCGTGGCGACGTCCCTCGGCGCCTTGTGCGTGTCGTGGAGGTTCAGGGACCTGCCTCCAAGTGGAAGTGGGACGAGTTCTGGGGGAGGGCCTTCGGTGACGTGGCGGACGCAGGCGGAGAACGCGCGGGGCGTGCTGAGGAACCGACGCTTCTGGCAGTTTCTGGCCATGGCCGTCTTCACGCTCAACCTCAAGCAGATATTCCGGCACATGGACGCCACGTTCCCCAAGTACGCGGTGCGAGCGTTCGGGTGCGACGCCCCGTTCGGCAGCATATACGCCATAAACCCGGCGATGATCATCCTCGGCGTCCCGATCGTCGCGGCTGCCACCCCGCGCGTTCGACACTTTGACATGATCTTCCGCGGCGGTTGGATCACCGCGCTCTCGCCTTTTCTCCTCGCGTGGCGCCAAACGTACGCCGGCGCGTGCGCCTTCGTGACGGTCCTGAGCCTCGGGGAGATGGTGTGGTCCCCGCGATGGTACGACTACACGATGGCGTGCGCTCCGCCGGGGAAGGAAGGGGTGTTCGGCGCGTTGGCCCTCGCGCCCGTCTTCGCCGCGAAATTGCCAACCGGCCTTCTGGGCGGGTACCTGCTGCAGACGCACTGCCCGGCCGCTCCGGGCGGGGACTGTCCTCCTTCGGGGCGGACGGGGGGTGCCGAGGGTGCCGAGGGTGCCGAGGGTGCCGAGGGTGGGACGAGATGCGACGGTCGGGCGCTGTGGGGTACCGTCGGCCTCGTCACCCTCACGTCGCCGGTTCTCATAGCCGTCTTCCACCGATGGCTCAGGGACAGCGGCGACGGAGACGGGGAGACGGACGGGGAGACGGACGGCGGCGGCGGCGGTGGCGGCGGGGGGGGCGGTTTCTTCGAGAGGGCGGTCGTGGGTGGAAAGACGTACGAGCGGTTGGACACGGCGGAGGAAGACGGCGGGAGAACCGTGGGGAAAAGGGGGGCGGAAAGCGACGGCGACGATCCGAAGATTGAGCTCGCGGCGATGGGCGCGACCGCGGCGGAGTCGGTCCGTTGATCAACCCTCGTGTATTAGCTCTTCGATCCACGACGCCGCGACGGTTCGCGTCTCTCTCGCCCCCTCTACTAGCTAGCTAGATGATCGAGTCACTGCCACACCTTCTCCCACGATTTCAGCCTCCGAATCGTCCCCGTGACGTTCGCGCCGGTCCGCGCACCCCCGAACTCAAACACCGCCGCGTTGACGTCGTGCGGATCTCGCCGCCCGGGCTTCTCCTCGTACTCGGTCCGCGGTCGTGTGATCTTCGCCGTCGGTCGTTTCCCGGCGGTCGGTGGTTGGTCCCCGGCGGTTGGTCCTCCGTTATTACCCGCCAGCGGGACGTTCTCGATGTCCACGTCACCGCGAGCCACGCGGCCCCCGTGCGCCGCCGCGTCGTGCGTGTGAACAGCCGTGAACGCGTTCATCGCGGCGCCGAAAACGTGCCCCGGCTGCGCCCCGTCGCCCCGGACGTTCACCCTCGCCGTCGCGGGCCTCGCGGCTCGTTCCACCGTCGGCGACATCGGCCGGGCGCTCACGTTGAACGCGTCAGTGTTCCCATTCCCCCGGGTAAGGTCCTCCGTCGTGTCGTGCGAGGTGACGTCGGTTCTCCAGAACCCGCGGGGGGGACGCGTATGTTGTTGACGCGAACGATCGGAACTCGTCAAATTCGTCTGTCCCCGCCTGGCGCTCAATCTCGTCGCCGTCGCGTTCATCCTCGCGCCGCACATCTTCTCCGCGAGCGTCGCCGTGCGCGGCGCGAACGGCGCGGCCGAGGGCGCCGTCCTGTCCCCCGCGGCGATGTGCGTGGACGTGGAAAACGAGTACCCGAAAGCCTGCTTCCTCGCGCTCTCGATTCGCGTCGACGTCTTCCGAGTGGCGCACTCTTTCGCGGCGGTATTACCGTGCGCCCTCGCGACGCGCTCCGCAGCCTCGACCGGTACGAGGGGCGTTGTCGAGGAGTGCGAGGTTTTCCGCGAGGCGGGCGCGGAGGAGGGCCGGGCTCGGAAAGTCTCGAGGAGGATCCGCGAGTGCGCCGTCGCCCCAACCGCCGCCATTCGCACCCGCTCGTCAAAGCCGCCCTCGTTGGAACCCTCGTTTTTCCCGCCGACGCCCGACGATGGGGGACCGAACACCATCGCCGGCTTGGCCGCCGCCTCCCGCGCCGTCGCCACGCGCTTCGTCTCGACCGCGCCCGGTCGCATCGGCGTCTCGCGCAGCTTTCGGGGCACGGCGCTAACCGACTTGGCGTCGATCATCGCGACGCCGGCGCCTCGCGCGGCGGGCCGCGAGGTGAGCGGCCGCCCCGTCGCGCTGGCCGCCCCGACCACGCTCAGGACCCTGGTGGGCGACGGCGTGAACGTGGCGGCGGAGGCGGGTCGCCTCGCCGCTCTTATCGCCGCGCGACGCCTGTCCTCCATGCTCGTCTCACCCCCGGGTCCCCGCTTTGGCGTGTCAGCGTTTGGATTTGGATCCCCCCCTTCCCGAGACTCGGGCGAATGATGACTCGAGCGACTCGCGCCCGACGACGCCCTCCCCGTGCGGTCCCCCTCACCTTGCGACAGCACCGGGCGCACGGTGAAATCCACGTCGACGACGACGCCGAGCCTGTTCGGCGGCCTTCCCCTCGGCTGGTCGTTGAGGTGCCGGGTTCGCTGGTTCCGCAGGTGATGGCCGCCGCTGTTGGCCACCACCTCGCCGCGCGCGGTGTACCCCCGGGGCTGCACGAGCTCCTCCACGGCGGTGGCCCCGGGCTCGGCGCGGCGCCCGGGCTTGGCGCGCTCCTCGTCGAGCTCGTACCTCCATCCGTCGATCGTCCGGGCGAGCCTGTCGTGGAGGATCATGCGCCTGCGCGTGGCGCCCGCGGTCGATTTGCGTATGGTGGCGTCCTCGGCGAGGAGCTCGTCGGCGGTGTACGCGCCTTTATTGTCGAAGCAGTGCACCTGGAGGTGGGTGGTCCGCGTGGGTATCGTCGTGTAGCGCACCCTGCGTGATGCGGGGGGAGCGGGTGGGATCGATGAGGGTCGGGGAAGGGAGGAGACGGGGCGGTCGGGGGGCTCGGGATTTCGCGACGGGACGTTTCTTCTCGGAAGTCTCGTGCCGCTCTCGGTGCGTGTGTCGGGGGGGGAGGGGTTGAGGGGACGCACTGTCGCTTCGCCGCCTCCTCCTCGTCCTTTCGCCTCTGCTTCGCCATGCGTTCGCTCCATCGCGCGAGCGGGTCATCTCCCGCGTCGGGGCCCGTGGCTCCCATCCGCCCAGCCGCGCGCGCGCCACCGCACTGATGGGAGGGGTTGCGCCAAATTGACCCGTTGACTTTTCTGTCCCGTTCAAGACTCAAAGAGACAGCTGCGCGGAAAACTCTTCTCGGAACCCCCGACGGAAGGAGGCGACCAGCCCTCACCGCGGGTTCACTCGTCGTATCGCGCGGCGGTTCCCTCGCGCACGATGCCCTCCTCGGCGTTTGCGGGCGGCGTCGCGGGTCGACGCCCCCTGCGCGAGCTTCAACGGTCCGCAGACGCCGACCGCCCCGCCGCGCGTCGCCGCGACGCTCGCGTGAAAGCCGCGGCGAAAGATGACGCCACCCCGGCTCGCGCGCTGGAGGACCCGGCCCTCCGGTCCAGCCTCCAGGGCCTCGCCGAGCGCATCCTCGCCGAAGCGCCGTCGCGCGATGATGATGACGACGATGATGACGACGACGACGACGACGACGCGGGGGGGAACGCGAACCTTCGCGGCGAGACCGGCGACGTCGAGGCGACTTCGATGAAGAAGATGGCGGACAACACCCTCGCGTACGCCGCGGCGAACTCGACCGCGGTGAACGCCCGAGGCGCGGTGCTCGCGAGGCGCGTCGGGCACATCGCGCGGTCCACCGCCGCGTCGCGCGCGCGGTCGCGATCCGCGACGCCGTCGCCCGAGCGCGGCGGGCGCCCCGGATGGCGACCCAACGGCGCCCCGGAAGGCGACGAACGTCCTCATCGGAGTCATCGTCGCGGTCGTGGACGAGGGAGCGGAAGACGCGCGTCGCCCGAGGTGAGGGCGTGCGCGGAAGCGACGGACAGGCTCGTCGCCGCGGTGACGCGTCAGCGCGCGGCGACGGCGGCGCGGGGCCTGGTCTTCGAGGACGCCGAAGGAACCGAAGGAAACGACGACGACGACGCCCCGTCGTGCGCGTCGTCCCTCTCGGAATCGGACGACGGCGAGCCCGGCGACGAGCCCGACGAGGAGCCCGACGGTTCCGTTCGCGGGATCCTTCGCGGGTTCGCGAGCGCCGCGACGACGAATCCGTCCAATCCGTCGGAACCCCTTCCGGAAGATCCGGTTCATCGCGAAACTGTGACCCCGCGAACCACGACTTCACTCGCGTCCACTCTCAGGGACCCGATCGACGACGACGGCGTTTACCGCGCCGCGAAATCCTTCGCCGACGAGCTCAGGGGCGTGAGCGCGTCCGCCGCGTGTATCGTCGCGGAGCGTTTGGGTCGGTGCGAGACGGACCGAATGAAACTGGCGCTCCAGT
>Ga0181573_10000838_pt1 | contig 31742 bp, 10 predicted proteins | sample 101ome_25_FD_148643 | JGI IMG/M metagenome (GOLD analysis project Ga0181573, IMG submission 148643) | Coastal salt marsh microbial communities from the Groves Creek Marsh, Skidaway Island, Georgia - 101409BT metaG (spades assembly) | ecosystem: Environmental > Aquatic > Marine > Intertidal zone...
CGCCGGCCGGCGCGCCGCGCCGCCCCCCCCCCTGCGGCTCGTGCTGAGCCGCAACGGGCTCGGGGACCGCGAGGCCGAGGCGCTCGCGGCGCTGCTGCTCCGCGGCCGGCCCGGCGCGGTCGCGCTGGACCTGTCGGGCAACGCCGTCGGGGCCGAGGGGGCGCGGGCGCTCGAGGCGGCCCTGGGCGGGGGGGGCGGCGGCGGCGGCGTGGACGTGCGGGGGTGCCGCGTCCCGGAGGGGGTCGCGGCGCGGCTGCTGGGGGGCGGGCGGTGACGGGGCGGGGGCGGGGAGGGGGGAGGGGGGAGGGGGACCGGCCCGGCCGTCCCCGTCGCCCGGGTCTCTCCCGCGGGAGGGAGAAACGCCCTTCGCGCCCCTCCCCTCGCCCTACCGCCTCCTCCCCCCCGGCGTCCGTCCCCCCCCCGCCGCCGGGCTCCCTCGGACCGTACCGTCAGACCAGCGGATTCCCCCACCTCCCCGCCCCGCCTGTCCGCGTCGCGTCCCCCACCTCGCTCACCCGGGGCGTGTCCGTGTCCGCCCCGCGCCCTGCCCGCTCCGCCTCCCCCGTCGCGAGCGTCGTCTGCGTCCGCGCCAGCTCCCGCGCCTCGCGCGTGTTGCTCGCGGGGGCGACGCGGAGCGTCCCCCGGTCCGCCGTCGCGCGTTCCGCGCGTCCGGCCGCGGCCGCGAGGGCGGCCGACGGGTCGGCGGCCGCGGCCGAGAGGACGGCCGACGCCCGCACCGCCAGGCGGGCCCGCTCGGCGAGGTTCCGCGCGGAGCCGCGCGGCGTCGTCGCCCCGTCGCCCCCGTCGCCGCCGCCGCCGTACACCTCGCGGAGGGTCTCGGCGCGCTGCTTGGCCTGCAGCTGTTGACTGGGCGTGAGGGCGACGCGGCGCTGGGCCGAGCCGGGGCGATCGCCGCCGGCGCCCATGCGCGAGGGGCCGGCCCCCGCGGGGGAGGGGGCCGCTCCGTACGCCGAGGCCGCGCCCGTTACGGATCCGCCCCGGAGGGCGACGTCGTCGGGCGCGACTTGGCTGCTCGCGGCCGACCCCGGGCGGGACCGGCCGACCGACGTGGCCCGGCCCCTGCTGGCGCTGACGGCCTCGGCGGCGCGCTGCCGGAAGAGGGCGGAGGCCGCGAGCTCGGTCGACGCGTCGCCTCCGGCGTCGGAGCCGCGCCGCCCGGTGTCGACGCCGCCCGCCTCGGACCCGCGGGGGCTCGGCTGCACCGACGCGCTCCGCATCGCCCCCAGACCGAGGGAAGAGGCCCCGGGGCCCTCGTTCCGCAGGCGCCGCAAGAGGTTGTGATAACTCGACCGCCCGCTGATCTCGGATGCGCGGCGGCCCGGCGTGCCCTCGTCCCCCGCGTGGGCGGGCCCGAGGGACCCGACGGTGGGACCCCCCAGGAGGCCCGCGTCGGACCCGGCGACGGACGACGGTCCCCGGCCGCCCTCGCGCAGCGACGCGCGGATGGCGCCGGCGAGGCCGGCGAGGCCGGCGCCGGCGCGAGCGCCGTCGGCGGACTCGGGCGGGGTGGAGGGGGCGGCCGAGTCTGCCGCGGGGGGGGGGATATAGCCACCCTCGTAGTCGCGCTCGTCGCGCTTGCCCCTCTTGCCGGCAGCGGCGCCGTCCTCCTCCGAACCCTCGGCGCTCGACTCGCGGTCGCGCTTCGAGCGGCGACGGGCGATAAAGCCGAGGGCAGCGAGGGCGCAGACGCCGCCGAGGACGACGGGACCCACGACCAACATCTCTACGCCCGAGCTGGGGTCCGAGGGGACGCCCGTGTCGGCGGTGCTGTCGGCCGCAGGGTCAGCGGCGTTCGGATCCTCCGTCGAGGCGGGGGGGGGCGCGGCACCGTCGACGACGGACACGGCTCCGCCAGTGCCGGAGGCCTGGCCCGGCTCGAGCACGGCGACCGACCGCGACTCGCCCGAATCGGTTCCGAAGGCGATGGCCAAGACCGAAGGGTCGGACGAAGAAACGCCCATCCCCGTAACGTCGTAACCAATCTGTTCGTCCAATGTCCCGTCCGCGCCGGCGTCAACGAGGCGCTTCACGGCGCTGACAAGGGATCCTGTCGGCTCCTCGTACAAGTCGGCCGGGGGCTCGACAGACGCGAACGTCACCTCCAACTCATTCTCCGCGTGGATCATCTCCTCCTTGACCACGATGGTCCAGTCGTTGTCGAGGCTGTACTGGCGCGACGCGGCAGCCTCGGCGTAGCTGACGGGGTCAGGTGTGCCGTCGGGCAGGATGACAACCGAATCGCTGTCGACGTTGCCGGACGTGTCAAAGACAGGCTCGGGAATGGCCATGTTCTCATCCTCGACGACGTCGAACGTCACGACGATGCCCTGCGACGCGCCCGTCTGCAGACTGCGCTTTCGGGCGCCAGTCGCTGCGGCATTGGCGTCATCCCAAGCCACCCTGACGTTGACAATGCGAGAGGGATCGACTTGCAACAGCGCGGCGACATTGAGTTGGAACTCGTCCTCGTAAAAGTCCGTGATGGAGATGGCGAGGTACATCGTGATGGTCACAATGCGTTCCGTGCGGATTTCGAAGTTCCATGAGGAACCCGACAGGGCCTCGGCCGTGGCGACAGCGTAAAAGGTCGACGTATTCTGGTCCCAATGGGCCGCGAAGCCGCCGGCGCCAGCGCCTGAAACGTCGGCCGTCGTTGGTATGGTGCCGTGGTCGGCAAGGCGGAGGGACGACGACGACCAGAGGTAGCGCCGCTGGGGCTCGAAGTAATTGATCTGGATTGACACCGTGCGGTTCGCGTCCAGATTCTGGAACCAGTAGCGCGAAGTGCGCGGCGGGGTCCCCGTGAAGTCGACAGTCGTCCCAAGGTCACCAGCGGCCGACGTGGCGAAGATGGTCGAGTGGAAGGTGGATAGCCGCTTTTGGCACGTGTACGCGAAGCACCACCCGTGGTCCATCATGCTAATCAAAATGTCGTCGTTGCCGAGCTGCCCGACGAAGACAGGGCTCACATTGCGCAGCTCGGTGTCGGCGTCGCGGCTCTCGACCACGATCTGCTGCGCGGGACGACCGGTGGGACCGCCCGTGCACAGGTATGCGTTGTAGTCGGGCTTGTGGACACACGTTGGGGTGTTTGCCGGCGGGTTGACGCCCATCTGGGTGCGCGACACCGTGACCAGCGGCTGCCCATCGTCGCCATACTGCTGCACAGGGGGTTCGCCTCCCAGCAAGGGGGTCTCGATTCGAACCGTCTGTCCTTCCATCCACAGCGGGACTTGGAGGGGGTCTGGGTTCGAGTCGTAGAGCTGAGGCACAGCGGGGACGAGCGAGTTTTGCTCCCAAAGGTGGGCCCGTTCGGCGCCGTAGCGACCGGTGACAACGCCGACGGACCCCGTCAGCGACCCGTCGACGTCGTACCAGGCAATGTGGCGGGGACCGGTGCAGTTGAGCTCGATGACCGTCCCGTTGCTTGTGCCGGTCGGCGTCGGACGGTTGAGCGTCGCCTCGCCGCAGTCCGAGAGGTTCCGCCAACTGGGGTTGGAGTCGTGGTGGAGGAAGAGGGCCGCCGAGGGGACGCCTCTGAGGATCGTGCCCTCGAGTGACGCCGGCGCAAAGGCCTCGGGGTTCCCAGGATGGTTGCCAAGGGCACGGGCGACTGTTGCAGGCGCCGACGCCGTCGGCGTGCAGACGGCGTCGGAGCCCGACCCAAAGTTAGCAAACGTTGTCCCCGTCACGGTGAGGCTGCCATTGACAACGTTGTAGCCCATGAGCTTGTCGTAGGGCTTCTGGTCGGGACCGGGACTGAAGGACAGCGCGAAGGTGGGGTTCACTAGCGCGGTCGAGCCGGCGAAGGTGCCACTCTTGTTGTGCGACTTAGGACTGAGGTTTTGGTGGCACGTCTTGTCGGTGAAGTCCTGTGTTTGGCACAGAGCGCATCCCATCGCGTCCGCGACGCCAGCAAAGAGGGAACCGGTGATCTTGACGGCCTTGACGGATGTCATCGCCGAGAGGATCAGGGGCTGGACCCCCATGTGGCGGTTCTCGAGAACGGCGACCTCGTTCAGTTCAAGGTCCGACGGCAGACCACGCATCGTCAGGATGCCGTAGTCGTGGCATCTGGCCGCAACAAATCGGGTGCCCGACGTGCACGTATCCATAGATCGCGTGGGAATCCACCCGACAAGCGACGCGCGCGCTTGGTTGTCGCTGAAGTGGTCCGGATGCGCGACCTTGGCCGAGTTGGGCTGGCAGAAGGCGCCAGCCATGTAGAAGCCCACCCGCTCGGACCCGGCCGCCACATTGCCGCGGACGCGGTGGAAGCCGAAGATCCGCGCGTCGAACGTCGCCGGATTGTCCGTGTCGAAGCCTGACTTGCCATCGTCGCCGTCCAGCTTGCGCGTGCCCAGGCCCAGATTCCGCTCGAGGGCTACAAAGCCCGCGCCCGCCGTGATGAGGACGGTCGACTCGTCCCACCCGCCATGTGTGATGTTGTCCTGGATGGCGATGTTTTTCGAGTCCTCCGTGACCTGCACGGCGGATCCAATGGCGTACATGATGCTTGAGTCCTTCAGGTAGGACCGAGGAGGGGTTACGGTCTCGTCGACCTCGAAGGTCGGGCTCGTACCGTCGAAATTGATCGTGCTGGTCACCGTGTCACCCGTGTCGACAAAGCGGACACACGCGCTCTTTTCAGTGAGGCCTGCCTGCCCGCAGAAGAACATGTTCAGCCCCGTCAAGCGGCCCTCGCTCTCGGGGCCGGCGATGACGACCATGGCGCCGTACCGGTGGGCAATGCCGGCGTCCATTGGATTTGCGACATCGACCATGCCGGCCCTCTCGCCGAGGTTCCACGCCTCGTTGGCCGAGACGGTAATGAAGCCCTTGGTGGACCCGGCAGACGCTGGGGGCACCCCGTACGGACCAGCCCAGTTCCCCGTGGGCAGGCCCGAGGACGGGAATCCGAGGAGGGCGACCTCAGACGAGAGGTCGACGCGGTGCGCCCCATCGTCGTAGATCGACCCGGCCAAAATCCCCCCAACGCTCCTTGCCGAAACACCAATGGCGCCATCAATGCCCTTAACAGTCACCGTGCCAGCCGAGACGTCGACGCTCACAATGACGGCCCGCTCCCACTGTTCCCCATTGAACGAGGCCGAGGTGACGAGGACTTCCATGCCGCTCTTCCAGCCATTCAGTCCTGTCGCGGTGTTCCCCGCACGGTCGACGAGCGTCAGAACAGATGACGTGGCCGCCGTCGAGTCGATGGCACCGAGCTTGAACCAGCGGCTCGGCGCAGCCCCAGGAGAGGTGTCGTTGGACGGACGCCCGTACATCGAGATGCGTCCGCCCTCGGCCGCGCCGATGACCTTGTCCCCGACGATGACAGAGTTGCTCACGGCGTATGGGTCAATACTCGTCCGCGCACCCGTGAGCCTGAAGTGAACGTCACGGCCGACGGGCCCCCTGCCGTCGCACCGGTGCCACACGTTGGTCTGCACTCGCTCGAGGAGGTCAGTGTCGGTTGATGCGGTGAGGCAGCCCCAAGCGTTGGCGGTGCCGCCGCCCAAATAGCACTTCGTCGGCTGGTCATTGAATTTGCAGACGTTAAGCGATCCGCCGGGGTTGCCGCCGGCGCCGTCACCGTCGCGCACAATAATCTTGTTCGCGATGAGGGTGATGGGGGTGGTGCCGTCAGCAACAGTTACGCCTCCCTCGATGCGAATCTCCCCGAATGTGATGTCGGGCGTCTCGTCTAGCACAAAGTCAAAGCCGCGGGGGATGTTGAGGTCCATGCCGTCCGCCCTGTTCGCAAAATTATCACAGACAAGTTGGTCAGGGTGCGTGCACCCTGACGCCCGCAGCACCTGGGAGTAGGTGATCTGCCCCGCTGTCGGGCTGGCGTCGAGGGCGGGAGGCGCACAACCGCCGTCAGGGCAGGCCTTGACCGCCATGCTGAGGTTGCCACCTTGGGCACCCTGAACCACCATCCAGTGGTCGCCAGGGCCGACCCCATGGATGCCTGTGTCCACCCACACGACCTGGTCGGCATCGGCCACTGAGTTGTCCTGGAAGGGGAAGATGTCCTGACCGAAGTAAATGTTCTCGCCATGCGCCGCGCTGGCAGTGGCAGGCCACGCGCAATTGTTCATGTCAACGAGAGCAGTGCCCGGAACGGGTGGAGCATCAACCGGGCACATCGTTGGCCCGTCCGCAGCGCTACTGTCAAACGCACTGATCTCAAGCGGCCGCTGCGAAGAGCGGGTCTGGTAGGGTGCCAGGAGGCCGAGCCCGTAATTGTTGTTGACGGTGATGTGGTGGTAGATGGTCGAGTGCCGGGTGCGGAAGAGCAGCCAGTCCTCAGCTTGTCCGTAGTCGATGTGGTGGAGCGTGAACTTTTCGTACCCAATGTCGCCCGCACCGGGCATCTGGGCCTGGAGGTCGTAAGCACGCATAACAGGCATCGTGAACTGGTAGCCCATACTGTTGTACTTGGAAAAACCGACGAGACTAGTGCGCGACGAATTGCCGACACCGTTGACGTCGTAGGTGTCGGCGATGGAGCCCTCGGACGCCACTCCGGGGATGTCCGCCCAGTCGGGTCCCGGGATCTCCGTAAGGCGGAGAGGGAGGAACTGGATGGATCCAGGAGCATGGTTGTTCAGCATGACACGGCGGAACTCAAGCCGATTGACACCGGCGAACGTCCCGGCGACCTCGTCGCCATGGCAGATGGCGCCATTGTTCTCGTACTGGACACATTCTCCGTTGTTCCGAGCCATGATGACCGGGTTGCTGGCGTGGAGCGTGCGGCCTTGCCGGCCCAGGAGCGTTCCGTCCGTATCGAGGTAGATGCCCTGGTGCTGCCAGCTCCAGTTGGCGGCGAGGACAGTGGCCGTGCCAGCCGTGTAGGCCACGGGGGGCCACGCCGCGCCGTCCGCCCACGCGGCGGGGGATACCGAGTTGGACGCGACATACGTGTGGAAACCGCCCTGCTTTGACTTGCACTTACCGCAAGCCTCGAGGGCGATATGTTGGCCACCTGTCCAGTCCTTGAAGTGCATGCCCTCAATCGACATGATGGACCTGAAGTCGGGAGCCTCCATCGAGTTGGTGATGATGCCGCGCACGCCGCGGCTCGAGAATGTCTCGTATGCCCCCGACCCGCACATGCGCGTCGGCGACGAGTCATCGCAGGACTCCTTGACAACAAGGGCGTCCTTAACACCTGGCATGTCGGCTATTGCCGTCGTGTGCCGGTCACGGTAGTCGATTGTCCACGTGAACTCGATGCCACCGCCGTGGTCCTTGCCATTGGTCACGTGAGCCCTTGGCCCCACGCCATTGTCGAACACGACAGCCTGCTCGAGGCGGAGCAGCCCCACCTGCGTGGCCACGAACCCCTTCATGCCGTTTTTGTACAGGCGGCTGTTGGTCAGCCGCGCGGGGATCTTTGTCTGCGACGTGTGCTGGTTGCCCGCGCATGGGTTCTCCACGGGGAACCATTCGGGGTGCACGCGCACGCCGTAGAAGCGGTTGCTGTGCGACGAATTGCCATCGAACTGGCCCAGCGGCATGAACTTGGGGCAGACGAGCGATGTGCTCGAGGGGCCGTCGGGGTGGTTGTCGAGGCGGAACCAGAAGCCGTAGCCCTGCGAGCCACCTGCAGCATTGGCGACGTACTCGTTGGACGGGTTGGTGATCCAGAAGGACGCTGGAGTCGTGTCGGTGTTCAGAAGAGAGAAGGATTGGCGAGTCCAAACCGCCAGGTTGCGCTCGAACCGGTTCTCAACCTCAATGCCATCCTCGAGGAAGAAGGCGTGGCCCATGTTGTTGAATGCGACGTTGTCCTTGACGTTTACGCCATGGGAACCGTGCACAGTGAGGGCGCGGTTGTACGTGTGGTGGATGGAGTTGCCCTCGATGCGGCTGAGGTCCGAGTCGCCCTGCATGTGGAAGTGGATGGGGTACCGACCTAGGCGGAAGGCCTGGCCGGCCTGCCGGACCTCGACGCGCACGACGTGCATGACTGACTTCATGACGGCCATGTGGCCAGCGTTCATGCCTGCATGGTGCGGGGAGCTCTCCCCAGTCGGGTCGTTGATCCAACCGCTCGGGTCTGCCGCGCGGCCCACGACGCTGTCGTGGTAGCCGTGGTTGTGCGTCATGATAACAGCGCCAAACTGGTTGTCCTCAGAAAGATCGTCACCCTGGACCACAACGTTGCGTGTCAGAAGGCCAACCTCGGCGCGGTGGTCGAGCAACTGCGCGCTGCTCGCCTTCGTCACGTCCCACGACACGTCGCCCGTGTAATTGGTAACCTCATTGAGAGTGTCGCCCTCGATAACAACACCGAGGTGGTCATAGCGCAGGGGGGTGAGTTCCTTGTCGTATGTGATGGTCGTCCGGGTGGCCGTCTGTGTAACGGTCTTGATGGTCACCTCGTCGAAGTCGTCGGGCATGAGCGACGACGAAGCGATGACAATCTTGTCGCCAGCCCTCCAATCGAGATAAAGGGCGTCATCAGTGCCGCCATCGAGGACGAGCGTCCCGTCACCCGTCGCAGAGCACACGTCATTGACGCAGTCGGCCTCGACGGACGCGGCGAGGCGCGTCCACGTCCGGCTCTCGATGCCATTGCCATTGACGCGGGCATCACCGACAAGCGACAGGTTCCCTTTCCGAACGCCGATGGACTTTGCGCCGTAGATAGGCATCTCGGTCTGATCGGGTGTCCCGTGCAGGGTGATGACGGCATTGCCCATGAAGGGCTCGTCCAACGTGCCCACTGTGAGGTTTCCGCCATTGAGCAGGATATAGTCGGCATCGAGCTCGAGCGCAGGGTCGATCGCTGTGCGCGTGGGGTCGAACGTCAGATTACCCGCCAGCAGCAGGGCGTTGAGCTTGGGGGGGGACATGTCGAGGCGCACGTTGTAGCCCGCAGGGATGAAGACCGTGAGGCCCGACTCGCCCTCGGGCACGCACTCGGCCCACTTGTTGATGGCGTCTTGGGAGCCGTCCGAAGCCCAGATCGGGGCGCACGAATTGAAGTTCCAGGTCGACGGCTGGCTCCAGAGGTCAACAAACTCGTAGCTGTTGATGCCGAGCGCCGGATCCGTGCCAGACGACGTGCGGCCGAGGGTTGTCGCGACGACGACCTCGCGCAGCACGGAGAAGTCAACAGCAACGTCATTGACCATCTTGTTGGGCGCGCCAACTTGGCACGTGACAGTGACACTCGACGCTTGGGCCCCGTTATCCAGGTCGGCGCAGACGTGAGGGGTGCTCGCCGTGTCCCAGCCAGCAATGCAGCACTGTGTGTCGCCGATCCATACTGTCGTCGCCTCAACGGCTGAGCTCAGCGTGATCTCAATATCCGTGCCGCCCTCAGTGCCTCCCATGGCGGGACTGTTAGCGTCGTCGGTGCGACGGACCATGTTGACCGTCGGGGCTGCAGTGCTGGTGAAGGACAGGGTATTGGTAGCGGCCACCCGCGATCCTCCGATGTGCGTCTCCACCTCGACGGTCGCCCCCGTCGTCAGCGTGGTGGCGGGCGTGAGGGTGGTAATCGTCGTGTTGTCATTTCCGCATGGCACGTCGCCAGGACCACAGACATGGACGCAGTCGGCGCCAATGCATACAAACACGGACGCGTCCCCAGCCGCGAGCCACCCAGGCGTGCCCGTGATGGTCAACGGAGCGCCGCCCGTCTGCCAGAGGCCGGTCGTCGGAGAGGACGTGTCAACGACCGCTCCGCCATCAAAGGAGAAGGGCACCGAGGTCGCGAGGCCCAGGGTTGGATCCCAGAGCGTCGCCTCATAGCCGCCAGCAGCAAGGCCTGAAGCGTCGACGGTGATGCAGTTGTCGGTGGTGTCACCGTTGGTGTCGGCAAGCGTGTTGGCACTGGTCCAGGCAGTCGCGGTGAGGCAGCCCGCGCCATTCACGTCATCGCAGATGGCAATCCGGTACTCGGACCCGGCTGGAAGAGTTCCCAGACAAAGCGAGATATTGCCATTTGGGGCGCTCGGGAGAGAAGTGGAGCTGACTGCCACGGAGGAGGCCGTGACGGCGAGGGTCGAGGTGAACGTGGTGATGTTGGACCCGAAGGTCACTGACACCTCTAGGGCGGTTGAGCCAGCACTGAGGGCACCCGTCTGGCAGCCGAGCGAAATCGGCGTCGACGAGGTGACAATGCACGTCACGCCACCGACGGTTACGGTCATGTCTGCCGGATCCGTCGAGAAGCCGGAACCCGTTATGACAACGTTGGTCCCGCCGTCGACGCTCAGGTCCGGCCCTGTAGCGGCCGTCACCTCCATGGTGACAACGACGTTGTTCGATGATACGCCGTCAACCACGAGGGAGCCCGAGGGAAGGTAGAGGAACGCGTCGCCGGCGACGGTCGTGACGGTCGTCAGCACCATAACATCGTAGATTCCAGCCGGTGCGTTGTCGAGGGAGCAGATCAGAGGGCCAGAACCCCCCGTGTCAGCGTTGCAGTCGAGCAGTTCCCCGCCGAGGCGGACGGCTATGGTCGCCGAGTCTGTCTCAGAGATGCCACCGGTGCCAGTGATGGTGATGGTGCGCATGCTATTGTCGACCGCGATGGCCGTCACGACAGGCTGGTCGGCTGAGGCGGCCGGGGGGAGCGGCCAGGTGATGGGGTCCTCCTGGTACGCCAGCGAGGCGTAAGTGAGGGACGTCGGGGCCGACGGCCCGAGAGTGGCCATCACGCCGCCTGACATGACCGCGAGGCCCTCTTGTGAGCCATCGACCGCTGCCGAGGCAAGGCGGCTCGACACCAGGGGCGCGTCACCCAGGTTGACCGCGAAGGACGCCTTTCCGCCGACATCCTGGAAGGTAAGCGTGTAGTCCACCCATCCGTCCACCTCAGCCGTGTACCCGCAGCAGTAAGCCGAGACCCCAGTCGTGTCGGCAATGATGGAGATCTGGTTGCAGCTGCGGGGGGGGCCCAAGGGGGCGGCCGCCTTATCTGCAGAAGAGAGAGTGCTGTACCAAGCGTCGTAGGCGTCGGTAAAGACCTCGCACGTGTTGCCGCCCGAATGCGTGAAGCCCTCGTTGTTTGCATCGTAGGTGGGTCCAATCTGGACTCGGAAGAGGCCCTGGGCCGCAAAGGTCAAGCGCTCGCCGTCCTTCAGGTAGAGATGGCCACTCATGCGCTCAGACCAGAAGTCGGGGGGACCGAGCGTCCGGGGGGTCTCACGGGGGTCAAGCCGGTCCTCCGCTGCGTTCCAGTTCCACGTGGTCGCGAGGACCGGGTTTTCCGCCTCGTCGACAGCGGACGTCGACGTGATCATGGCCGTGGGCGTGCGACCGGTGAGGTCCGCGAGAGCCTCAAGGCCGCGTGGGAGCGCCCAGTGCTGCCACAAGTACTTCCCAGTCGACGGCGGGGTGACGCACTCGAGGGTGGAGCCGTCGACCGCCACCTCGACGTCAAGGCAGGGCAGGTTGGCAACGCGCACCATCACGTGGTGGCTGCTAAATATGGCGCCGCCTGACTGCGCCGTGAGCCGGATCCGCTGCCCACCGAGGGCAGAAGTCGACGTCGGGAAGGACGCGAGGTTGGACCCGTCCTTTGGGGAGACGGCCACGATCGTCTCGACGACGGCCCTGACCTCAACCGTCGGAGCCACGTTGTGTAAGCTGTAGAAGGCCTCCTCGCCGTGGCGAGGCGAGGTGCTGTCGTCGTAGGTCACGCGAACGCGCACACCGCCCGTGGCCATCATGCCAGAGATGGCAGCTGAGCAGTCGGCGTCGACCTGCGTTGAAATTGCGGTCGAGGAGCACGCGACCTCGGTCCCATCAGGCTTGACCAGACTGACCGTGGCGGAGCCGAGACCAGAGCCCGTCACGGTGATCGCGGCGGCGCCAGCCTGGAGGTAGGTGGGCGTCACAGTGTCGACGTACATGGCGGCCGTTGTTGAGTACTCGAAGGTCCTGAAGCAACCGGCACCACTGCAGCCCCACGTCCGCGTCACCGAACGGACAGTGGATTCATTCCCCCAGCACCGCAGGCGAGCGAGAGACGACGCCGCGTCCCAGCCGCCCTCACGCTCAGGGCAGTTGACAACATCGACTGTGGCGGGGGCCGTGAGCTCCGCGAGGCACGTGGCCGCAACCTCGTCGGCGTGGCCGCCGCCGTCGGCCTTGCAGTAGGGCAGCGTCGTGCAAACGATACGCTCGAAGGTCGACTTGGCGCGGTCAACCTCGCACTCGACGACTCCAGAAGGGAAGGTCGTCGAGACCGGCACCACGACGTAGGCGAGGGAGTTATTCGGGTCAAAGCCCCAGCCTGCGATTGTCAGGACGTTGCCACCGCCGACCGAGCCAACGGCCTCTGTCGTCACGTTGTCCATGATGAAGGCGTTCGTGCCGTCGACCGCGACGCTCGACACATCGATCACGATCTCAACGAACTCGTCCGCGAGGGTAACGCAAGGCGAGGGGTTGGCATTGCAGCTGTTTTTGTTAGCTTCGAGATCGGCGACGACGATCTGGAGCCGGTAGGCCCCGGTAGCTTTGGGCACCTTGCCGAGGGTCAGGGTGATGGTCTGGACTTTGGTGAGCGCGTCATATGCAGACGTACCCGTGCTGTCGTTGTTGGGGCATGTGGTGCCCGTGGTATTGCACGACACGGTGAGTTGCTCTTTCTTGTCTTTGCGCGACTCGTCGTCGATGTAGTTGCCAAAGCCGTCTAGGATGACGGGCACCAAGTCAGCTGAGACGATGACCTCAGAGCCCGTCACAAACTGGACGCCGACCCGCCAAGAGGTTCCGGCGATCGGAGCCACTGCCAAATGGCCGGAGGAAGTTATCTGCTGGAGCGCGAGAGCGCTGCGACGGCGCGCATTTCCCGTGTAGGGGACATACCCAGGGAGGGCGTCCGGGACAGTGAGGCTGTTAGTGTCAATCGTCACCTCGAGGAGGCCGTCGGTGGTCGTGTCCGCCGGGGCAGGAACATTGCCCGTCTCTGTGGCCTGGAGAGACCGACGACCCTCGAACCGGGACGACGGATCGATCGACACGGGGGCGTACGTGAGGTTGACATTGACGCGGAAGGCTTCGGAAGTGCTTGTCCCGGCGGGGCTCGATGTGCTGGTCCTGGCAAAGCCATTTGGTGCGGCGTCGCCGTTGAACAGGCACGTCAGACCAGAGTCCGAGCAGGACGAGACCACACAGTTGGCTTCGAGGGGGTTGGTGGGCGTATAGTCGATGAGGGTGACTGTATGCGCGGAGAGGCACCGGCCAATGTCGACGCCCGTCGCCGTAATCTCGATGACGGTGATGCCCGTCGGCGCCACCTGGGATGGGTGCACACCGGTGATGACCAGGCTGTTGAGGGTTACCTCGACATCTCCATTCGGGTGAGCGGCGTTGCCGTAGCCCAGGCGACCGACGCGGACCTTGGCGATGCCCGACGTCCCGCCTTCCTGCACCGTGCAGGTGATAAGAGTGTCAGTTACAGTCGCTATGTTACACTCGGCGCCGTTAAGGTCAACTCGGACGTCGGCGGCGATGATGCCGAAGCCGGTCCCTGACACCTCGAGAATGTTCTCCGTCACGGGGTCCACCGTCGTGCCCCCCGTCGGCGTCGCGGCATCGGTGACTTCGGGCGTAAGCGTCACGTCCGGGACGTAGACGCAGCTGACGAGGTCGGGGCACGACGCCACAGCATGGTCGGCAACGATGGTCACGAGACCAGCGTCGACCGCACTGCCCACCGCTGCCTGCACGGCAGCCTGCGTCACGGGAGCCCGCAAAAACTCTTGGGGGATCGGGAGGAAGAGGAGGTCAGGCGAGTAGAGGGAAACGACCACGACCGACGTGTCAAGGTCGGCCGGGGCGGGCCCCGTCACGTTGGAGGCGTCGACAGTCAGGGCAGCAGCAGGGTCCACCTGCCCATCGATTGCGCCAGCGTGGGGCACGGGGGCGTACTGGATCGTCCAAAGGTATCCCGTCTTGGCGTTTCCGTCGCGCGCGACACTGGATACGCCGCCGTTGTCGAGATCGGGCCACAGGGACCGCGCAGCGCCGGCGAAGGTGTCGGCTGAGGCATCGACGGGCACTGTCACGCGGGCACCGTTGGATGCGCGAACAAGCTCAAAGGACCCGCCGAGGGCTGGCGAGTGGGGGACAAAGTCAAAGGAGGTGGCCGTCGACTGGTTGCACCCCGAGCCCGCGATGAATAGGTCTCCAAAGCTCGCCGTGGACCCAAAGTCCAAAGCATCGCGGTCGAACTCGATCGTGTAGGTGCGCGTTAGGGTGACGCCGTCGTCGACGTCGGACACGGCCACGCTCTGTGTCATGATGTCTGCCCCCGTCCCCCCCCCGTTGCGCCAGTAGCTGTCATCTCCATTGAGCAAAGTCTTGATCTCGCCTCCATTAGCGTCGGCGGGCCACGTGGCGAAGCCGTAAGGGCTGATGCCAGTGTGCCCGACACAGACACTCTGAGCCGATGTCGGGGCCGAGGCCGAGGGCCACGACACTGACACGGCCACCTTGGCACCCTCGTAGGGAGCCGTCGCACGGTAGGTGACGATGTCGGGCGTCGAGTGGGGCAGGGCAGAGGACCCCACCGGCCGTGAGATGACAACACCAACCTGTGCGTGGTCAAGGCCAGAGCCTTCGAAGAAGACCGCATCGAGGAGGGCGGCGTCATCTGCCTCAAGCATCAGCGGGGCCGTTGACTGGCGCCCGTCAGCATGGCGCTCCCATTGGAACGGGCTCGTGTAAGACGACGTGAGAGCTGCGGGGCCAACGTCGGAAGGAACGGCGGTCGCCGGGTCCGGGGGATTGCCGTTGGTGTTGGCAGCCAGGTAGGCACCTGTGCGTGTGTCGCTCACCCACAGCAACACGTTGTCGTCGCCCGCGACAAAGAAGGTGTGCTGGTTGGCGCTGGTCGCGTACTCAGAGGGTGGCACGTAGAAGGACCGCAGGCGAGCAGCGTAGTAGTCCGTCTGCGACTGGTCCTCTCCCGCGTCGGTCGCGGCGGCCATCGCCTCCGTCAGGTGAGACGCGCCACGTCCCTCATAGGAGAAGGGACCGTGCTGGACGGCAGAAGCCTGCACAATCTCGGAGTCGCGGTTTCCGTTGCGGATGGTGTAGACGTCGGCCGCAGCGTAGCCGGGGCGGATGTTATTGTTGTTAGGGTCTTGGGGTTTGCGGAAGATGGTGTGCTCGATCCCCTGGGCGGGGCCGGGCACCATCTGGACGGGCGCGCCCGAAGGCCCGCTGGGTGCAGCTGTCTGCCCGTAGGCCGCGTAGGGACCCGCCATGTCGGCGGCTGGCGGGGCTAGGCAGACGAGCTTGGCATCTGATGCCTCGTCCGTGACGCAGGGGGCGCCGCCGACAGATACTTGAACGCCAGCGCCGCCGAGGCCGGCGCCCGTTACAGTAATGCGCTGGCTTCCAGCAGTCGAGCCCCGAAGCTCAGGGCCAGCCTGCATCGACGCCGTCACCGAGTCGACGCGGGGCGCGACGGCCGCGGTGTAGGGAACGCCGTCGGCGGTGCGATGGACGGCCGACGTACGCTCGCCCGCCGGGTCGGCCACAGCCGTGCCCAGATCCTTCCATCTCCCAAAAAGTTGCAGGGACACGCCCTTGATGCCCGGCTCCCCGAGGCTGCCACGCGTGCCGGGCGCCGTGGCGGCGTGGCAGGCGAGGAGGAAGGAGGACCCATTGGTCGATAGGGCGACGCCGTCAGCCTCGTCGGCGACGGAGCACAGGGCAGATGCGGCCACGAGGTCAGGCTTAGCTGCGTCGATCGCGACGGTGCCGGCGGGGAAGAGGCGCGCGGGCCCGACCTGGCTGAGGTCAGTGCCGGAGAGGGACGACGTGGAGCCACGGTGGCCTTGGAGGAAGACTTGGTCGCCGGGCGTCACAACGCCTGGAACGGCGGCTGTCACGATGGGCGTGTTGCCAGGAGAGTAGGTGAAGCCACCGTACACGACTCCGGTCCTAACCGAATCGATCCCGGCACCGCTGTCGGTCGACACGTGCCTCACCGTCACATAGATATCGGCGGGACCCTCCACGTCCGAGGGCGTCGTCTCGCAGACGATCCTGTCTTGTCTGCTCGAAAACTGCTCGACGATGCAGGGACGCTGCCCGCCGTCGGCCGTGACGAGGACGACCTCGTTCACGGGAGGGCCGAGGGGGACGGGGACGCCGAAGTTGTCGCCGTTGAGCTCGAGGCGCGTTCCGCCCGTCATTGCGCCTGAGGAGGCGCTCAGGGAGGTGACGACGGGATCGCTCACGCCGGAGTCGTCCTCGTACGCGCCCTCGTCTTGGGCGCACACGTTGGGGGGGAGGAGGGCTGCCATGAGGGCAGCCGCCACCAGGAGGAGGTGGATGGAGCGAAAGGTCGCCATGACGGGCGCTGTTCGACGCAAGTCGTTCCTTTCGTCCGGGTCGAGCGGGTCGGTCTGTCCGTACGGTTGGGAAGGGCAAGGAGGGGGGTTGAGGAAGGGGGGTCGGAAAGGGGGCGGGGGGGGGCGGCGGTGACTCCGCTGATGCAGCGAGGTGGGCCGTTGGGAACGGGCGGATCTATTCGCCGATTCGGCCGTAAAATCGGCGCCATCGACTGATTAAGTCCAGGAATGATCGATTACAGGGACGCTTGGGGCGCGTAGGGCTCGCTCTGGCCCGGGGGGGGGGGCAAAGAAAGACGCGACGAGGGCAACAAGGTCAACCGGAATGACACGCAATACAAGAGAAATTCGACGCTTAAAAGCGCGTGGACGGGCGTAAAAAATCCACTGTAGCGATGAGGTTGAGAATTAGGGCGCCGTACAGCGACAGAACGCGCGGGAGGGCCGTCACAAGCCTCCCGTAGGACGTCGGCCCTTGCTCGCCGTTAGCGGTGTGTTGTCCCGCGCTTGGTCAGATCAAGGTGGCCGGCTGTCGCTCTTCGGCTTGAGCGTGGGGCGGACGCGGGGGAGCCGAAAATCGGTTCGGGAGCATCGGCCCGTCGTGCTGTCAGTCTCTCGAGTCGACGACCCTCCGACCCCGCCATCGCGGCCACCGTGCGAGGCCTCCACCGTGGTACCGAGGCACTCTCTTCTTCGGGGTCGCCTCCGAAGGGGCGCCTCGCTTCCAGCCGACGAGACTGCACGTCGGCCTCGCCTGTCTCGGACATCTCGGGTCACCAGCCTAACGAACCCCGCTAATGCAGACAGACGACTCCCTCTTCGTCGCCGGCGTCTCCCCGATGAGGCCGCCGCTGCGTCCTGAAGTGGGACACCCGCCTCCCACTCCCGGGGGAGAAGCCGCCGCTTCAGCCGTAACCCCCCCCGCTCTCAGCCCCCGTACGGCTGCCCTCCTCGCGGTAGCGACTCTCGCGGGCGCCGCGGTCGTCGCCCTCGTCCTCCTCGCGGCCTTCGAGGCCACCCGACCGGAGGTTGAGATTGTCGAGGGATGGGACGAATTGGGAAGGCCCCAGGCGGCTGCGCGGGGTGGCCCCGCAGCCCCGGCGGCCGGCACGGCGTCGTCGTCGCCGTCGCCGTCGACCGCGGCGGCGGCGGTGCTGGGCCGGCTCATTTGGGGCGATCCCGCTGCGCGGCGCCGTCGATCCGAGACAAGGGCGCGGCGGGAGCACGTTGAGAGGCGGGACCGAGCGCGGCGGCGTGCGGCGGAGGCCAAGGCCAAGGCGACGGCCGCCGAGGCCGCGATCGAGGCGGCGCGGGCGGCGGTGCGCACCCGGTGGCGTGCGGGGGGGGCGACATCCGAGGAGGAGGCGAGCGAGACGGGGGCAAGGTGTCTGCCGGGAGGGAAAGGAGCGCGCGCTCACCCTTCGCGCGCGCTCACCCTTCTCTCCAACCCCAGCTCGACCCCCCTCCAACCCCAGCTCGACGCCGCTGCCGTCGCCGCCGTCGCTGCCGCCCTCGCGTCGCGGCCCCGGTACCCTCTGTCACTTTTGTTGCGCTCGCTGCCGTGGCTCCGTGGTCCCTCCGAGGCCGTGGCACTGGTGCGGCGGGCGACCGAGAAGGCGGAGGGGGGTGGGACGGGCATCTCTGGCTTCCTCGACCGGGGGAAGACGCTTCCCTCGACCGGAGGGTGGGCCTCCGTCTCCCGCCGGAATCCAACGAGGACGACCGACGACGATGACGACGGTCCGGCGTGGGTCAACGTGCCGCCATCGCGGCTCGAGGCGTTCGCCGATCGCCTGCGGGCCGAGCCGGGGAGGGTAAGCGCTGCGGCGCTGGCGGCCGAGGGTTGGGGGCAAGTCCCAGGCTGAGCAGGGGAAGAAGGGACGAGAAAGGGAGAAGGTAGAGAGGAGGGAGAAAGCCCGCGTGCCATCGCGTGCGTGCCACCCTCGTCGCCCAGTCGCCACGTCGCCCCCCCCATCTCCCTCCCCACGTCACACGGCGACGGCCCCACTCCGGAACAGAAGCGCCGCTGCAGCCCCTGCCACGACGGCGACGGCGACGGCGAAGGCAGCGGCGCCGCCTCTCCTCCCCGCCCGGTGCGCGGCTTCTAGCCCCGCGGTGTGCGCGCCGAGGGCGAGACCCGCGGCGGCGAGGGCAGAGAGGGCGGCGCGGACCGGGCGGGTGACGCGGGAGCGGCCTCGCCACCGAACGACGCAGGTCGGGTCGGCCCCCGACGGGGAACCTAACTCAACCGCCCCCCCCCAGGCGCACCTGGCAGCGCTGGGGACGAGGATTGCGTCGCACCACTCGGCGGGGGTGCAGCGGACCTCAGCCGGGCCCGCTGTCTGCGGGGGCGGGGCGAGGGTGGTGGATCCATCGACGCGGATTTGACGATGGCGCCGCGCCGGCCCTGCTTCCCTCGCTCCTCCCCACTCTTCGCGCGACTCGCCTCGAGAGGTGACAACCAGCTGATGCCAAAAGCGACGCCCCGGGCTGGGGCATCAGGGGCTCTGGCGAGGCCTTCCACGAGGGCGACGCTGCACTGGCACGTCGTCGCCGCTGACGACGCCGCGGCGAGGACGAGCGCGGGCACGTCGGCTCGCATCGTTGGAGGAGACGGGATGGGGGGTGAAGAGGGGGGGACGGGGAGGACTGGCGAGCGGCGCCAGCGCGGGCGACGGTTCCGGCGGCGACCGACGCCGCTGCGCCCTGGGAAGATCAGCGGCGGTCGAGTTGAGGCGTGGGGCTTCGGCCTTTCGGCGCGCGAGCGTCACTGCGCCACCGCAATCCTGCAGGGAGAAAGACGAAAGGTCCCAGTCGCACGCAGTGTTGGAACGGAGCTCGGACGAGGGCGGCCCGGCGGGCCTCGGCCATGCCAGGCCGGCCGAGGCCGACAAGGGCGGCGACAGCGCGGGGAGAGGCGCCTCTTCCCGCGACGCCTCTCCCGTGCGAGAAGAGGGCCCCGCCCTGTACAAAGTACCCGGCTTTCCCCCTGAATTCTTGCCCCTCCCAAAGTCTCCCCGCCTCGACCGCCGCATCCGGAGAACGGCGGCGACGTGCCGACGCGACGGCCTCGCCGCCGAGCTGGCCCTCCGTGTCCGCACGGCAGCCGACCCCTCCTGGGGATTCCTCGCCGACCGCCACCCTCTGTACATGTACTTTGCATGGCGAGCGGTGCGATGGAGGGACGGGGATGGGATGCGACGAGGGTGGACAGGAGAGGGTGACCCTTGTCACGTCGACCCCCCTCGCCCGAGCCCTCGCCCGAGCTGCAGGTGCAAGGAGTCTGGTGCGGAGGACCCCCCCCCCTCGGACGACGACGACGGCGGCGACGACGGCGCCAAATTTGTAGGCGAATCCGGTCTCCTCGTCCCCGGTCATTACGGCGGCGGTGACAGCGGGTCAGACCCCGACGACGTCGACGACGACGCCGGCGACGGAGATGGCGACGGTGGCGGCGGCCCTGACGCGGCGGCTTCGGCCCTTGCCGCGAGCCTGCTGCGGGCCGCGGGGGGCGACACCGCGGCGGCTTTGCGGGAGGCGTGCATTCGGCTGGTCGCGGCGGGGACGGCAGGGGGGAAGGCGGAGGTGGAGGCGGGGAACTTGGCATTGGCAGCCCCTGGACGGGCCCCGGAGGCTCCACCCCGGAGTCGCCTCGTCGTGTCGCGGCCGGAGCCGGCAGCGCCTCAGCCTCCGCCTCCGCCTCCGCCCCAGCTGGCCGAGGAAGAGCCCGGCAAGGGGGCTGGGCCGGGTCCCGCGTCTGGGCCGGCCGCTGCTGCTGTCGACGCCGATGCCGCCACCGACGGTTTGAACGCCGTCGCTGATGCCAACGCCGTCGCTGCCGAGCGCCGCCGCGTCATGGACGATCGTCTCGCGCGGGCCCGCGCTCTGGTCGCCTCGTCTCTTAGGGCTACTGAGACCGAGGCGACCGAGGCGACGACGGCCTCGGCTGGGGCCGGGGATGCCAAGCGACGGCGTCACTCGCCGCGGTCCTCGCCGCGGCCTGCGCCTGTGCCCCCGTCCCCCTCCCCTCCCCCCGTGCTCCCCCCGAAGCTGCCGCCCCGCCCCGGCGCCGCCGACCGGGCCCGATTGGCAGCGGCGCATCGGGCGGTGCTGGCGGTGAACAGCGACGACGATCTTGCGTGACCCCGGTGAAGACCCTGTTCGAACTCTCCCCCTCTCCTCTCCCACCCCCTCTCCTCTCCTCTCCCACCCCCTCTCCTCTCCCACCCTTTCTTCACCCCCACCCCCTCTCTCCTACCCCCTCCCCTCTACTTTCCCCACCTCTCTTCCTCCCGCTCTCACCCTCATCTCCTCTGCCCCGGCAGTGCCCGATGATCCGCCGCACTCGTCCGTGCCCTGCGCTTCTCCAGTGCCCGTTCCAGCCGCTTACCCCCGCCCGCGCCCTTCCCCGCCTTCACCTCGGACAATTTGACCGCCCCCCCGTGCGGGATACCCCCGAGGGTCCCCCCCTCGTTCCGCTTCCCCTTGCTGGCGGCCAGCTCGTCGTACCGAGCAACGTGGAGAAGGGTCTTCCTCGCGGAGGACTTGAGGTAGTAGGGTTTCTTCCCCGCCGCGACGGCTGCCCGCTCGCGTCTCCGAATTTCGGTGTCGACACGCTCCTCCCGCCGTGCCCTCATCTCAGCCGCGAGTCGCGCCTCGACCTTGTCGAGAGCGCGGCGGACATCCAAGCGACGCTGCGAGGCGGCGGGGCCAAGCCCGTTTCCGCGTCCGTCCGATCCGCAGAGGTCACGCGACGCAAGCATCGCCCGGAGCCTGTCACGCTCCGCGGGCAACGCCTCGTCAAAGAGAAAGCGGTACCGCTTCCGGAAGCGCGCGCGATCCTGTGCGGTGGCCACGTCGCCGACGGCGTTGAAGAACCGGGGGTCGATCGCCCTGCGGGGGTTGGCGCCGGTGCCGTCCCCGGCGTCGAGGACCTCGCGTGTCCGGCCGACGGGCCGGTTGGCGGGGAGCTCTTGGGGGGCGTGGCGGTGCTTGCGACGGCGGGCGTCGCGGGCCGCAATCTTGGCGGCGGCAAGGGCGGCGGCGGTGGGGGGGACTGGTGGGCGGGTGGAGGATCCAGACTGGTGTCGCGCCGTTGGGTTGGCGGATGGGTCAGGGCCGCCGGGGGGCGCGGGTCGGGGGCGTTTCCTTTTCTTGGCGTCGTGGCCGGCGCCGGTCGCGAGGAGACGAGCGCGAACATCGAGGGTCAGGCCCTCGAGGGGGTCGGCGGGCGCTGCAGCGCGCCCGTAGCAACCGGCGCCGACGTCGGCGGTCCCGTCGTCGCCGTCGCCGTCGGACGATGAGGCGCCATCTTCCTCTCCTTGGCCTCGATCGTCCTCGTCTTCATCGCTCCGCATCATTTGAGAGTCATCTTCGCTCTCTGAGGCTGCCTCGAGGGAGCCGGATCGAGCCCCGCTGCGGTCCGAGAGAGGGAAGGGGGCGAATGTCGGGATGGCGAGCTGAGGCAGCGGCAGCTGGCGGTGGCCTCGGCGGCGGGGCAGCCTCCCGGACCGGATGCATGCAAAACCGCGGCACGCGGACCTCTGAGGGAAGCTCGCTTGTTCGAAAAGTCACGACTGAGCTCCTCGGGCGCCCCGTCCGAGCTCTCATCCGAACTGCAAGTCGACAACGCCGGCTCAGCCGCGTCGACGACCCGGACGCCCCCCGTCCGGCGCCCGGGAGGGCCTGGACGATGCGTCATGGCTTTATCCGCGACGAAAGAGCTGCTGATGATGAGATGAAGTGATCTCTGATGACTGATGACGGAATGGAGACGGACTGGGTGGCGGCGTTATTTTCCTCAACCTTCGCCGACCCCGACCCCGGGAGGTGGCCCGGCCTGGACGTCTGCGACGATGGTAGTCCCGCAGTCGTCCCCGCCTCCCCCCTTCTCCGCGTCAGAGGGGCTCTCATCGTCGAGGCCGTCGCTGCCGTAGTCTTCGTCCCCCCCCCCCCTATTGTCCCGAGAGGATCCAGAATCCTCCGCTGCGCTGCGAGAGACCCCCCAAGAGCGAGGACACTCCCCGCCAGCAGCAGCCACAGCCCCGCCTTGGGCTCGAATGTGAGGTCGACCGCCACGGCAGAGTCCGCTCCCGCTCCTCCGCCGCCGCCGCACTCCCCAACCCCTGAGCTCGCGAACCCCTCAGCGAGGCGCGGGACCTGGCTCGACAGCACCGCAACAGCCAGCGCCGACACCTCGAGCGACGTCCACTCGTCCATAAGGCGCGTCGCGCGTTGGACCACGCCCACGCCGCCGAGCGCACTGAGCCGCCGCCGAGCAACGATCGCGCGCACCCCCCCCGATCCCGACGACCACCAGAGCACCACCAGGGCCGTGGCGACGAAGGCATGTGCCGCGCCCAACACAACGCCAAGGGACAGGCACACGACAGCGAGGAACCCCCTCGCACCCTGCCCCGGCCCGGGCGCCGACCGTGCCGCGTCAAAGAGGGACCACAGCGTGTATGCGTCGGTGGTGTCGAGCACCGGAGCGCCCGCAACAGTGACCAAGACGGTGCGCTCGCCCACGTCCAAGGCCAGGCCCGCGACGACGAGTGCGGGGGCGATGAGGGCGAGCGCGATCAGCCAGGGAGGGCACGAGGGGGGGCAGGGCTGGGGGGTCGCTTGCTTCGCCGGCTCGCCAGCGCCCGTGGAGAGGGCGGCCGGACAAGGAGGCCACACATTCACGAGACCCGACGTGAGCGCGCGGCTCGCCAGCAGGCAGCAAACGACGAGGGTCGCACCCGCCTGCGGGGCAGAAAACAGTAGTCCGGTCCCGTCGGGGGGCAGGCCGTCGACGGTCAGCAGAGCGACGACACACGCAACGAACGCCACGTCGAAAAAAGCCGTCTTGCCCAGGACGCCGAGGGTCCGGAGACGGCGGATTTCCGTCTCTCTCTGCGCCGTGGGATCGCGCCCGTCGGACCTTTGCCCCGCTGCCACCGTCCAGGCGGTGAGTCCCTGCTTGATGATTGGCCAAGCTCCACTGAGACCCCCCACGAGCACCGCGAGGGCAGCACTCCCCGACGCCCGGAGCTCGTTCGCACCCGCCCAAAAGTCACCTCCAAAAGCGTCACCTGCACAGGGAGGCACATCGAACCCGACACGGAAGGCGACGAGGCCCTGGGAGGCAAGGCAGAGGAGGGCGACGATCGCCGCCGCGATGACGGCGACGGCGGACCGTCGCGACCTGGCACACCTGTGAGCCCACCACAGCGCGGGGCCGAGGAGGAGGACGACGGCGACGGGGAGGACGATTTGCGCCCAGAGGCTTAGCCCCGTCTGCTGCGGCTTGTCGGCGTCGGTGGCGGAGGGTGGCGTCACCGCCCCCTGCGCGGAAGCGCCGACGCCGCACCACTGTGGACACGTGCCATCACACGTATGCGGGTAGTCGCAGTCCACGCACGTGTACGAGAGGCACCCGAGGTTGCCGAAAGGGTGGGCATCACTGCACGCTCTCTCATTGGGCGTCCGCTCCTCCGGAAAGTCGGGCAGAAAGCGCAAGGACGAGCCGTCGGCGCTGGCGATGCGATGATTATCATCGCAGCAGGCCTCGCCCGTGGCAGGGTTGACGCCGCAGCACGCCTCGGGGGGGCAGGACAAGAGCGCGAGCTGAGCGGCCGAGCACGAGAGGCGGGCGTCGAGGGGGGCGCCGTCGGCGTCCCACTGGCCTGTAGGGCAGTTGGACATCTCAAGCGATCTCGATCTGATAGAGAGAGTTTGCGGGGAGGGGGCGGGGAGGTGGAGGTCAGGAGTGGGGAGAGGAGGCCACGCGCCAGCGAGCGTGAAAACACCTGGCGCGTCTGACAGTACATCAAACGCTTGGGGGACTGTTCTCATTCGGCTGGAGATTCTTTCGAGTCGAGAGGGATGACAAGGCCGATCGAGATGGTACGAACGCCTCTCGGAGCGATGTCTCGCCGCAGTAGGCAGGAGTGTCCAGTGGGACCCGGCCGTAGTGGTGAGCTCGCGGGGCAGAGGTTGAAATCCCAAAACTTCCGCCGTCACTTCACGTGTCGATCCTGGTTGAGGCAGGGGAGAAGCGTCGGATCGGCCTGTACAGATCAACAGATAAACGAACTCGCGAGACCTTCACGTACGTGGAACATCACTTGCCCGACCTCGACGAAGCATTAGTTTACATCATGCTCGCCACATCCCCTGTCTCCGTCAAGGCCTCGCGCCCACTCAGTGGCGCCTTCGCGTCCGGGCGAGTCCGTGGGGGGCCCGCAGCGCCGTGGACGAGCTGGGGTTTCCCTTTTCGGCCCTCTTCCAGCGCCATTGGTCGCTCTTCTCGAGAATCGACGGGCCATAAAGAGACGAGATATACCAGATAATGCCACAGAACGGCGACTCACCAATCGAGCGCGATGAGCGCCGTGGTGGGGGGTTGGACGCAGCCGGGCTGGGTCGTGGCCGTGGTCGCTCGTCCCCCTCCCGGCCCCCAAGGGGCGCGGACGGCCAATCGCGACATCGAGAGGCGACAATCGCTCCCAATCACGAAGCGTCCAGACTTTCACCGCGAGCATCTCGCCTCCCAGTCCACCCCGACGACCCACTGCCCTACCCCCGCCTCCAAACCCCAGGTCCCGCCCCGCCCCCGTTGTCGCCCCCGCTGTCCAGCCCCGCCGCTCGGCCGTCGTCGTCCGCGCCACCCCCCCCACCGGTGTCTCCACCCCCAGCCGCCCCCCCGCCTTCGCCCCTGCCCGCTTCGGCTGGGTCGACAATGCCGAGGTCCTGAACAGCCGGGCGGCCATGATTGGCTTCTTCGCCCTCCTCTTGCTCGAGGGCGTCACGGGTACGGGCATCCTGCAGCTCCTTGGGGCCGACGTAGGACACGGCGCAGCCATCCCTGGGGTGAACTCTTACCCCGGGGCCACCTGATGGGCGCTCGTGCGGCTGAAGCGACTGCAGGCTGGGCTTGGACGCCCTTCTCGAACACGCTCTTGGAGTCGACTCGGCCCGTTCGTCCCCCGCGCGCCGATGTCCCTCGCAGTTGGCAAACAGTCGTCCATATTTGTCTCGGGCCGTGCGCTTCAGAGGGCGAGGGTGAGGCCGCCGGCGGTCGGGGAGGGGAGTAGGGGCGACGCGACGTGGCGCATGCGAAGTTTGATCGAGACTTGACTGGGGGGGGCAGCCTCGCCCTGCACCTTCGAATGCTTCAGCCGCCCTATTGCCCTCTTTTCTGTCCGCAACGGTCGGCGACAGTTCAGCGATGGCCCTTCTTCCCTCAGTCCGCCATGCCCTTCGGCCTTGACCTGGGCGCGTCAGGCTGGAGCTGCCGCCGGAGCTGGGCGGCGCGGTCCGAGTCCCCCGTCCGCGCGGCATGGGCCGCCTCGGCCTCCAACTCGCGCCGCCGTTTGAGGACGTCGGCGCCACCCGCGGCCTTGAGACGGATGTAGGCCGCTCGTACCTTGGCATCCCGCTCCGCCGCCAGGGCGGCGTCAGCCTCGTCCTGCGCCGTGGGGCCAGGGCCGGCGCCTGAGGCCGGACCACCCGGCGGCAACAGGCTAGCGCCGGCACCTGAGTCGCCCCGGTCGCCGGATGGCAAGCCCTGCAATCGCCGAATCTTATTGGCCTTGCGGCGCTCATAGTCCGCGACGTCATAGTACTTACGGTGGGGCAGCGCACCGCCATTGAAGAGGTCGCAAAAGCGCTCCCACAGTGCCTCTTCCCTTCGTTTGGGGAGATTGTCCGTCTCAACGCATTCGACGTCGCGCGCCCAGAGGACGAACTCGGTGCCCTTGCGTTCGCGGTCGGCAGCGGACCGGGAGGATAGGAAGCCGTAGCGGCCGGCGGCAGGGGCTGAGGCGGAGGTGGCAGAGTGGCGGGGGCGGTCGCGGTCGGCCCGGTCGGAGCGGGCCGAGGGGGAGAGAATGGGGGAGCGGGAGCGGGAGCGAGAGCGGGAGCGGGAGCGGGAGCTGGAGCGGCGGCGGCGGCGCTTGCGGTCGCGGTCGCCATTGTCGTCAACGTTGTTGTCGTCGCGTCCGCCGCCGTGACGCTTTCGGTCGCCGCGGTCGTCGTCCCGACGCCTCCGCCGCTCGGGCGACCGGCTTCGCGATCGACGGCTCCGCGATCTGCCACGCCGTGCCCCGTCTCTGTCACCGTTTCTGCCGTCAGGACCACGATGGCCCCCATCTTCGCGGCGCTTGAGCGAGGCCACGCGGCGGGCATGCAACGCCTCCACCTCGGGTCCCCGTGCGTCCCGAAACGCCTGCAGTAGACCGAGGGCCGCGTCGACGTCCCACTCAGTCGCCTCGAGGGCGGCGGCGCGGCATGGGCGGCCGTGGGCGGGGGCGAGGCTGTGGAGCTTCTTCGAGGCGATGTCGCGCCGGGCTGCCTCGATGCGGTCGCGGTGGGCGACGAGCATCGAGCCAGGGCCGGGGCCGGCGGGGCCGGCAGACGGCGGCGGTGGAGGGGCGCCGGAGGCCATAAAGACGACGGCTATGGGCCGCTGCGACATGAGACGTTTGAGGGGGGGGTGGGTGAGGCGGCGAGGCGGCTCTCGCCGGCCCCGCTGCGACCACATGCCAGTCGTCGCGCTGGACGAGCACTTGGGAGGACGCGGTCGCGGATGCGGAGACGACCGTTGGATTTACGAGGCCCGGCTCGCGAGTGGGTGCTACGGGGCGGCGTCTCCGTTCCGAGAGAGCCGTCTCCGCCGCTGCGTCGGGTGGGCCCTGTGTACCCCGGCTCCGCGTTTGGCCTCGCCTTGCCTCACTCGTTCGTGGCGTCGGATACCCAGGTCCGCTGGTGCGCGGTGGAGCGCTGGAGGGGGACGGTAGAAGCGACCCTCGAACCGGGCGTCTCCTGGACCGCCGACTCACTCGCCGAGCCTCCGCCCCGCCGCGCACCTCGCCCGTGCCTCTGCTGCTGCTACAGTCGCTGCCGCTGCCACTGCCGGTGCCGGTGCTGTTGCCACCGCGGCTACCGATGCCGCGCCTCGCTCACCCCCTAGTCGGGCACGTCTCCGCTTCAAGTCATCACAGAGGACGATGCCTCCCCCCCCTTTGGACCCCACTGAGATATGCTGTCCAGAGCAGGGCGGCCCCGTTGACGTAGAGGACGCGATAAGAGGGGTCGATCAGACCGTAGTTGATGACGTTGGCGGGAACCCAGTACAGCCAATTGGCTCTCAGCGTCGGGGTGAGGCCCCACCCCTTGTCCCGCGCCTCGCGGGCGGCGCGGGTCCAGCCGGACGACGCCGCGCCGCCGCCGCCGTCGGCCGCGCCCCGGCCGACGGCGTCGAGGGGATCGGGGATCCCCGCGGCGGCCTCGAGGGCGGCCGTGCTCCCGAAGAACAGGGGCAGCCAGAGAAAGGGCGTGAAGGCCGCCTGGTCGATAAGAACCTTGAGGGCAGCCGCGAGGGCCCCGGGGGAGGGCCCCGCGGAGCCGAGGGCGGCGGCGGCCGAGGCAGCGACGGGGTCGACGGCCGCGTCCAACGCGGGGAAGAAGGCCGCGAAGAGGGGCCCGTGGACGACGCCGCCGACGAGGGCGAAGCGGGCGATGCGGCCAGAGTCGAGGGGCGACGCGGAGCGGGGTCTCCGGAGGGCCTGCTGCACGGTCTCGCCCAGCGCGAAGAGAACGGCCGACGTGGCCGCCTTGGTCACCAGCGGGGCGGCCGTCAGGGCCGCGTCGTAGACGTCCAACAGGGGCGGCAGCGCCGCTGGCGGCGGTGCGGGGGGGCGGCGGCGGCGGCGGGGGGATACTGGGGCCGATGCCGACATCGGCGCCCATTGGCGCGGGCTGGCGTTTCGTGGGGTGGTCGAAGGTGGCACGGCCGATTTTCCCTTCTTCCAACGCACCCCTCCGCCATCACCCCGCGCCAGCACCGCACTCTGCAAGCCCGGAAGAGAAGTCACATTGCAAAACCGGCCGCGCCCGGCCGCCCGCTTCCGCGGCCCCGTCCGACCGACTCGCCGGATACGCGGGCATTCCTGGCGTCGTTTCGATCCTTGGTACGCCACTGGGGGGGAGGAGGGGGCGAGGGCGACCTCGCAGGTCGCCCTCATCGCCTGCGTCGCTACGACGACAGATAACACATTTCGAGAGTGTTCGCCCTCCCCGTTCGTCTCGACCAACTCAAAGAACTTCGACCTCAAACGTCCATAGGCATCGCCAGCGACACCTTGTCACCTGGCTTGAACGGAGGCAGGCCCCGATAGGGGCACGTCTCGCAACGAAACGCGTCCCCGAGGGGGCAGCTGGAGCAGGCGCCCGCGCGGGCGACGACCTCGACTCGAGCGCCCCCCGCCCCCAGGGGCGCGGCGGGGGCGGCGAGGCCGGCATCGTCGGTCAAGTTGAGCCGGAGAGGGGTGGACACAGCGGTGAGGGACGCGGCAGTTGGGGGCGCGGAGGCGCCGGTGCTCGCGATTGCACCCGTCTCACCACCGCGGGCCGCAGCGGCCTCGGCCGCGGCCTCGAGTTCCGCCCGGCCGCACGTGCAGTCGGCGCAAGCCCGGCGCTTGGTCGCACATCCAGCGGCGCCCGCCGCCGACTTGCCCGCCACCGCCGCCTGCGCGCGGGCCGCCGCCGCGTCGGACGGAGGGAAGAGATCGTCTTCGTCGAGGACGTCGTCGGCGTCGACGTCGGCAGCGACGCCGTCGACCGCAGCAGCGAGGGCGGCGACGGCGGCGAGGCGATCGTACGCGGGGGCGGGGGGGGCGGGGCGGGCAGTCGCCAGCGGGGCGGCGCACCCCGGGAGCAGGGCCGTCGCGGACCGCGCAGCGGGGTCCAGGGGCCGCCGCGCCTCGGCGACGCCAAGGACTCCACACGCGCCGGCCTCGACGACCTCGCGCAGCCCGCCGGCGAAAATGAGGGCGCGGCGGAGCTTGGCCGACGCGGTTCCCGCCTCATAGAGGCGGAGACGGCCTCCAGGAGCGACCAGACGGCCCAGGGCGGCCACGCGGCCGGGCCTGCCATGAGCGCCAGCCTCGGGAGAGATGGAGAGCACAAGCGGCGACTGGAGGGAGTTGGGCGCGCTCTCGGGAGCGCCTGCGGCGCAGCGGTCCGTCGGGGTAAGGGGGGCAGGTCGGGATTTGGGGTTGACGGGCGACGGGCAGCGGCGGGCGAGCATGCCGACGGCATGGCCGCGTCGTGTCATGGCTGCGACGGGTCTGGAGGCTTCTCGGCTCGCCGGTGACGATCTCGGCGTCCGTCAAAGCCACTCCGACATCGGCCAAGACGGCTGAGAGGAAGTCTCCGCCCAGTGAGGGATGGAACGAGCACACGACGCAGCGCGGCATCACCAGGAGGAGGAGCGTCCGGCGCGAAGGCCGCCACGAAGGCCACGATGGCGCACCGAGAGAAAAGGCGACCGAAAGAGGGGGTTAAAGATCTCTCTCGCGGGTAGGGGACACCGGAACGTGCTGCTGGCCAGACATCGAGATCGCGGGGGGCAGAAACGGCGTCCTTGCCCGTCGGACCGGGGACGGTCGCGTGGCTCTTGCGGTTGCTTCGAATGGGACCCGTTCAACTCTACCATCGCATCGCCTCAAAGTCAAATGCGCTATTTTCCGGTGACTTGCGCCGCGTGCGCTCCCGCCGGGTCGGTGCGCGGTACCGGGCGTTGTGCTCCTGGCCTCATCAGCCGCCGCCCGCCGACGCCGTTGTCCACGTCTGGCGAGGGGAGTCCGCCGGCGGCCGCAGCCGCCACAGCCCGCTCTTGTCGGGCTGTCCGCGTCCGGACCGCGGCTGGGGTGCGCCTCGTCGAGGGAGCCGAGGTCGAGGCCGAGTGCACGGCCCTCGCCTCGAACGGCAACGGGGTGTGCCGCCTCGACGACGCAGACGGGAATCCCGGGACGGGCGCCGTGTTCTTCGTCCGAGGCGCCGCGCCGGGCGAACGCCTCGTTGCGCGCGTCGAGAGGGTACGCAGCAAGGGTATCACTGGGGTCAAGGCGAGTCCGGACCTGGGACGGGCACGAGGCGACCCCTCCGCAGTGCCGCTCTTTCCGCCCGAGCCTACCTGCGCCCCCCCCCAACCCCCGCCCCCCCAACCCGACTCTCTTCTTCCCTTCCGCTCTCCCAGACGCGCGTCCTCCACCCCGGTCCCGACGTCGTCGACCCCCCCTGTCCTCACGCCGGGGCGTGCGGAGGATGCGCCTGGCAGCACCTCGATGTGGATGCCCAGCGCGCGGCAAAGGGCAACCGGGTGGCTCAGGCCCTCGCCCGCACGCCGGGACCGCCGATCGAGGCCGTTGACGTCGGCCCGTCGACGTCTTTCTCGTCGTCCTCCCCCTCCCCCTGCCCTCCACTGGGCGCCGAGGCCGTCGAGGGACGCGTCCTGCCCGTGTGGGGCGGAGAGCGCAGCCTGGGCTACCGAAACAAGGTGTCCTTCTCCGCTGCCCCGCCCACGGGGGGGGGTGGCGACGGCCCGGCGGTCCTCGGCCTGCAGAGGGCTGGCACCCACGACGGGTCGGGCGTCATCGTGGTAGGCGGCAGTTCCGAAGACGCCGGAGGGGGGGGGTGTCCGCTTCAGTCGGACGCAGCCAACATGGCCCTCCGGGCACTGAGCGGCGCGCTGCGCGACGCTGGAACGATCCCCGCGGCCGATCGAGCCGCTGGTCGGTCGGGCCTCTCCTCCGTCGTCGTCCGGAGTGCCCCGTCTCCCGGCGCGGGGCCTAACGCAGAGCCGACGGAAGTGCTCGTGGAGATCGTCACCGCCGTCGCGCCCAGTGGCGACCCCGCCTTGGTTGTCTCGGCCGATGACGTCGCCGCCCTCGTCGACGCCGCGGCCACGCGGTTCGAACGCGAGGCCGCGGTCGGGCGAGGTCCCACCGGAGCAAGGGTGGTGGGGTGGGTGTGGACGACGGAGGCGCTTGAGCCGCCGCGGGCGCGGCGGGGCGAGGGGAGGCAGTGGCACAACGGGGGCGGGGCTGGGGGTCAGGGGGGGGGGCGGGGCGGGGGGAGGCCCCGCGACGGCGGGCGCAGCAGGCTCGACGTGGGTGGACGGGGCCGCGGCCGCGGCCACGCAGATGCCGCCGCCTCTATCCCCTCCCCCCCCCCCCTGGCAAACGTCGTTGTTCGTGGCCGGGCATGGCTCGCCGAGTCCGTGGGCACTGTCGGCTTCCGGGTGGGGCCGACAACGAGCCCGTTTTGGCAGATCAACAGGGAGGGGGCGGTGGAGCTTAGGCGACTGATCGCCGAGGCGGCCCGAGGGGGCCCTCCCCTTGGAGACGCCTCGTCCTCCGCCTGGGATCTCTTTTGCGGATCCGGGGCGTGGGCGCTGGGGGCCCTGCCGCGGTCGACGGGCCTCGTGGTGGGGGCAGACGTGTCAGCCGCAGCGGTGGCCGAGGCGACGAGCGCGGCGCGGCGGGCGGGCTTCGGCGCGGCAGGGGGGGGGGGGGCGGGGGCCGGCGGGGGGGGCGCGCGCCTTTT
>Ga0181573_10000840_pt1 | contig 31673 bp, 23 predicted proteins | sample 101ome_25_FD_148643 | JGI IMG/M metagenome (GOLD analysis project Ga0181573, IMG submission 148643) | Coastal salt marsh microbial communities from the Groves Creek Marsh, Skidaway Island, Georgia - 101409BT metaG (spades assembly) | ecosystem: Environmental > Aquatic > Marine > Intertidal zone...
TGCAGATTCGAATGGACGGCCCGGGCCATAGCAGGGCTGGCAGGCGAGCCGACGTTGCGATGTCGGTGAATGTGAAAGGCGACACGCCTCGAAGCGATTCGCGAGTTGGATCGGGCCCAGAAACTTTCCCTCGTCGAGGTCATCGTCATACACGCTCACTTCCACTCGCCGTGTGGCCAATATCCGAATTCAAGATCGGTCGGTGCGAGGACGTCGTCGTCGTCGGATTGACTAAACCAACGTTTGATTTCAAAATCGGACGGATTGAAACGAAACCGCGCGCACGCGGAAAGCTGGTCGGCCTGTTGATGTTCTCAACTGGCTCGTGAACTTCCCGGATCGCTCGATAGACGACTGCCAACGCGCTCCATCTCGAGACACGTTTCATCATGTCCAACGCTCGAAACTCGAGCCGCGCCGAGCCGATGGACAGCGAGTCGGTGGACATGCCAGGGATGCAGGGGATTGTGGAGATGGTACAGTCGGCGAGGGCTACGGCAGCGGTGGACCTGACGACGGCGACGGCGTCGCCGTCGGGAACGGCCACCCTGTCGGCGCCGATGGTCCAGTGCAAGAAGGTCGTGCAGGCGCTGGACGCCATCCTGCAGCGGAACGATAAGAATCCGAAGGATAATGTGGAAATGCACGTGGCACTGGTCCGGAAGTGCATCAGGGTGGTCTTGGACCTGTGCAAGGTGGAGGATCTGCTCGACGTCGTGGCGCAGTCGGGCGTGGTCGAAAAGGTGGTCGAGGTGCTGAGGGTGATCAACCCGGACCCGTTGGAACGGAAGACGGTGCCGGGCACGGAAGAGCTCGAGCGGGATATTGGGTTCATCATGGGTCTGATGGCCATCAAGGTGGAGCATCAGCAGGTGATCGTTGACGCCAACGCGCTGCCGACGCTGGTCGGCATCGTGCGGCGCTACAGCCAATACGGTCGGAAGGAGCTGACTGGAGTTGCGGCGCAGAATTGCCGGAGAACGGCGGACGCCGTCACGAACCTCGCCCACGAGAACAACGGGGTGAAGAACATGGTGCGCGAGGAGGACGGCGTCGTGCCGTTGGTGTATCTGCTCGAGTCGATCGAGCCCAAGGTGCAGCGGGCGGTGGCAGGAACCCTCAGGACGTTGGCTTTCAAGAATGAGGAGAACAAAAACCTGATTGTGGACCTCCAGGCGCTGCCGTTGCTGGTCCAAATGTTGCGGTCGGACGACAGCTCGATTCACTACGAGGCCGTCGGAGTGATCGGCAACTTGGTCCATTCCTCGCAGCATATCAAGGTCAAAGTGCTTGGCGAAGGGGCGCTGCAACCTGTGATCGACCTGCTGTCGTCGCCGTGTTCGGACTCGCAGCGGGAGGCGGCCCTTTTGCTGGGGCAGTTTGCGACGGTCGAGGCGGACTTCAAGTGCAGGATCGTGCAGCGTGGGGCGGTGCCACCTCTGATCATCATGCTGACGAGCCCGGACGCGCAGTTGCGCGAGATGGCCGCGTTTGCTCTGGGGAGGTTGGCCCAAAACCCGGACAATCAGGCTGGAATCGTGGCCATGGGCGGGCTCAAGCCGCTGCTGAACCTGTTGGACTCGAACCAAGCGAATCTCCAGCACAATGCGGCTTTTGCGCTGTACGGGCTGTCGGAGAACGAAGACAATCTGATACACTTCATCAGGGACGGCGCCATCCAGATTATCCGGGAGGTGATGCTGGGTCCACAGGCGTCGAGGGACTGCGTGCTCAAGATGACCCGTCGCTTGCAAGACAAGCTCGACGATCCGGTCGTGGGTCAGATCCTGTACATCTTCAAGTCGAACAAGAAGGAGCAGGAGACCATCGCCATCAACCTCGGCCTGCTGTGCACGTCCGACCAACCACACCCAGACCCGGTCCTGGTCGCCTACCGGTTCGTGAAGAAGGGCGTGCACAAGGTGCTGGCCAGCATCGTGGCGGACATTGGTGCGTCTGAAAAGCACCATACCGTCGCCTCGATCGCCTTGGCGAACCTGGCAAGGTACAGTGGCATTGCCACGACGAGGCCCGATGCGATTGTGCCTCCTCCCGAGCCAAACGTCTTCCTCGGCGCGCAGTACGTGAACAAGAAGCAGTCTTCGGATGTCACGTTCTTGATCGAGGGGCGCGAATTCTACGCCCACAAGATTGCCCTGCAGGCGAACTCGGAGGTCTTCAGGAGCATGTTCAGCGGCGACTATCGCGAGCGGGATGCGGCCAGCATCCCCATCCCCGACATTCGCTGGCCCGTCTTTGAGGCGATGATCACCTGCATGTATACTGGCACGGTGGAAGTCACCCCGGGTATTGCCCAGGAGCTACTGGAAGTCGCCGACCAGTACATGGTGGTACGTGTCAGGCCACCCACTCGTCTATTGCTCGCCCGTCCCGGTCGGCTCCGCTCCCTTGCGCGCACGTGCTCACGTACCCACATGCTTACGCGTCTGTTTGAACCACGGCTCTGCAGGACAACCTCAAGAAACTCTGCGAGGACGCCATCGCCGAGCAGCTCTCGTCCGAAAACGTCTCGGCGGCATTTGATCTCGCCGAGGCGTTTGACGCCCCGGCCCTCGCCACCGCGTGCGCGCTCTTCTGTCTCGACGGCAGCGCGAACACCGCGAGCAACTCGACCGACCGTAGATCTTTCTGTCGGATGATGCAGAAGATGACGACGCGGCTGAACGCCAACATGGACGCGCTCATGACCCAGGTCGAGATCAACAACATCGCCGACAACATCGCCGGCGAGATCTTCCCCGAGCTGATTGGAGAATACAGTGGGAGCGACGACGAGTACGAAATGATGGACTGATAGGGGACTCAGCGAGTCGCTTCAGCCCAACTGGCTGACGTGTCCGACCGCGTTTAAAAATCTCACTCCCAATTCACTGCGTATGACGCTGTATTATACCCATACCTCACTCACTCACTCACCGTGCACGCTGGCCGAAGACGCGCCTGCCTGCGGCAGCGTCACGTGAAAATTCCATGAACCGGAAGAAACTACTACATGAGTTCGTCGGTTCGTGAGGGGGGGTTCATTCTGCTCGATGCACCGCCGTGTAATGTCGTCGGTGCAATCATCGTCGCTGGATACGTGGCCTTGATCGGTCTGTACCTGGGCTCCTGCTGGCTCGGAAGATGGCTTCGGTCTCGTGGGAAGATGGGCGAGGTGGCCAGCGGGAAGTTCCGCATCGCGGCGGCGACTGGGCGGGTGGACATCATGGTCGGCATCAAGGAGTCGATTGATGGCTTTGACGTCGACTGCGGGGTGCTGGGCTTCACGGCGTTGCACGCGGCGGTGTGCCAGAGCGAGGTCGGCGCGGTGCTCTGGCTGTTGCAGAACGGGGCGGACGTCGGCAAGGTCAAGGAAGACGGCTGGAAGTACACGGCGCTGCATTATGCCGCGTGCAAAGAGAGTCAAGAAATCGTCCAGATTCTGGTCGCATACGGGGCCAAGCTAGACTCGGAGAACTTCCTCGGGCAGACGGCGGCGCAGCTCGCGTCGGACATGGGGCGCCGGAATAACTCGATGTACTTGGATCGCATCTCCAAGAACGCTGAGCACTTGGAGGCTGAGCGCCGGCGGCTGCTCGATGAGTACGCCGGGCGCTACTTCGAGAGGCGTGTCGGGGTCGACGCGCCTGTCGTGGGACGGGCCGGCTGGGATAAGAAGGTCGGGCAGGTGTTCCCGGCCGACAGCGATGTATTCGAGGCGTACATGAGGCGCGGGTTCGAGGGCTATGGCACCGAGGGGACGGTGCCCGGGAAGTATCTTCCGGGCTTTCGTCGCATCGCCGTGGGTATTGATATCGACCGACGTGCGCTCGCCCTTCGCGCGCCCTGACTCTCTCACTCGCGCTACGCGCTTTGCTCGCTCGCCAGGTGGTGTACCTGGCGATCTCGTTCTCGTATCTGGTGTGGAGGGCCCTCCGGTCGCTCAACCCCGGCTGGTGGTACTTCTACAGCGTGCCGTTCTTCATGATCGAGCTGACTGGCTGGACGCTCGGGCTTTGCTTCATCTACTCGCTGTACGTGATATTGACCTCGGCCGCCGTGCGCTCGTCGTCCGCTCGTCGTCCGCTCGTCGTCCGCTCGTCGTCCGCTCGTCGTCCGCTCGTCGTCCGCTCGTCGTCCGCTCGCACGCCCCGAATCCCACTCTCACGCTCCTCCGCTCGTTCGATCATTCTCCAGGTACTACCAGATCGACCGGCCGAGTCGGAGCATCACCGTGATGCTTCCGGAGGACGAGTTCCCGAAGGTGGACGTGTACATCTGTCGGTACTCTGAGCCGGTCGAGATCCTGGAGGCGACGACCGTGGCGGCGCTGAACATGGATTATCCGGGCGATAAGCTCTCCATCTATGTCTGCGACGACGGCAAGTCGCCGGAGGTGCTGGCGATGTGCAAGCGGCTCCGCTACCAGCTCCGGTATATGGACCGGCGGGCCAACCTCTTCTACGTGGGACGATCGAAGAAGGAGGGCGTGCCTCACCACGCCAAGGCGGGTAACATCAACAACACGCTGCTGATGCACTCGTCGGAGGACGTGCAGTACCTGATGGTGTTGGACTGCGACATGATCGTCCATCCGACGTTCCTGCACAGGACGCTGAGCCACTTTTACGTGTCCGACGACAACGGCGGCTGGCGCCAGAAGGAGTTCATCGGGCTCTTGCAGACTCCTCAGGACTTTTGGAACGTGGATTCGGAGGACCCGATGGTGCACTGTGCGCGCTTTTTCTACGGGCCGATGCTGCAGGGCCGCGACGGTTGTGGCGCTTGCCCGTGCTGCGGGACTGGCGTCATTTTCCAGCGATCCACGCTGGTTTCCGTGGGTGGTCAGTCGTATGGGTCGATTACGGAGGACTGCAACACGTCGATGCAGCTTCTCAGCAGCGGTTTCGCCAACATGTTCCTGAACGAGCGGCTGGTCTACGGGATGGCGCCCGAGGACCTGCCCGGTGTCTTCCAGCAGCGCGCTCGGTGGGCCATGGGCGCCATTCAGATCCTGTACCGGGATAACCCCTTACGCAAGAGAGGACTCACGATGTCGCAGTCGTTCCTTTTCTTCGAGATCGGTGCGCACCATTATCTGGCGATCGGGACGGCAATGGCGACTCTGGTCCCCCTCATCTACGTGTACGTGGAGGCGTCTCCGGTCATTGTCGAATACCTTTGGGAATTCTGCATCGTCTTTGGTGTCTTCTTTGCCACCAATCGGGTGATGATCTGGTGGGCTCACCGAGGGTGCGCTTCCGGCGGCACCCTCGAGCTATGGAGAGGGGGGCAAATGTGGATATGGATGTGTCCAAGCCACATCAAGTCGATATGGAAGACGTTCATGAGCGAGACGAATCTCTTTGGGTGGCTTGGAAGCTTTGAGCTCACGTTCAAGGTGACCTCCAAGGACGAGGACTCGGTGAGTTTCTGTGAGTCGCTCGCGTTTGCATCGCCGTTCGTGCTGTACATTTTGGCCGTCATCGGATCGACGATCTACTTCGTCGTCATGGCGGTCGTCAAGAGTTACTCCACGTGGGTCATCTTGATGACGCTGACGGCCCTCGCCTGGTCGGTCTACATCTCGCTGTGCATCTGGCCGCCGGTGTCGGTGATGATCCCCCGCGTTGAGACTGATCATGGATGGAAGATCTCGTGGGAGACTGCAATCGACGAGAGCAAGCTCATGGTTGACGAGAAGAACCGGGTCGTCCGCCGCCCCAGGGGGAAGAAGAGGTGGTCGATGCGGAAGGGCAGCATCCGGGCCGACGGCAACGGCAGCCAGAACGCGGGCATTCGTCGGCACGACAGCCTTGTCGGCAAAGTCGTCAAGGAGATGGAGGAGGGAGCCGTGCCGTATGACTTCGCGGGCTTGACCAAGGACGCCATCAACACGTACCGTTTGGGCGTGACGTTGGACGACCACGACGTCGAGGGAGCGGGTTCATGCAGCGATGACGACATCTACACGAGTCCGTTCGCAGCAGATGGCATCCGAGACGTGCTCTCTCACCCCCTGAATGGCGGCGACAGCGAGAGGGCGCAGAGCCACCCGAGCCCGGAAGCCCGGAAGCCGGCCGGTGTGCGGCATCGGCTCGTGCAGTTCGGATCCAGTATTGTAGAGGGCATGAGCACGATTCTGCCATCAATGTCCAGCCAGTCTTTGTCGCAGAAGGCGTCGTCGATGAACATCGGCCGCGTTGCGCTCCCAGCCAAGACGGCGCGCGGCATTGCCGGGAGCATGTACACGTCGATGATCCTTCCGGAGCCCAGCAAGGTGCATTTCGACGCGTCCCGGGCCCTGAGTGCCAGGGCCATGTCGAGTGCGACCGCGGACGCCTACCACGGGAGGAGCGTCTCCTGGGCGACGCCCTCCGGTGGAGACGGCCGCAGGGACATCCGTGCGGTTAGAGTCCAGAGCATGGTGTCGCAGGACGAGATTCGTCGCTCACTCATCCTGATGGAAGCCGCTGGACCATCGAAATCGGCGCTCGTAGCCCGGCAGCTGGTCAGGGCGCACTCCCAGCAGCTGGCGCAGAACAAGAAGAAGGGCGCCGCGGAGCAGCAGAACCTCGCCGACCGGGCGATGACCGGCTCCTTCGTGGAGACACTCCACAGGAATGTGGTTCTCAGCGAAGTGAGCGAACCACGGGTGGGCGTGAAAGCGTCACACACGGACGTCGTCCCGTCTGGCGACAACGCGAGGCTCGAGCCGTCCGACGCTGACTTCGCGAGCCCATTGGTCGACGAGACAAGCATGCCACAAGCCATCGCGGCCGAGACAACCAATGAAACGACAGAGCGGGACCCGTCTTTCGCCAGTCCGTTTCTCGCGGCTGATTCGCCGGCCTCGGACACCACCAAGGGTCTCGGGTCGCCGGCCGACGTGCTCGGTTCGTCGGCGACGACGGCCCCCCTGCCCGGAGGGGCTGCAGGAGGCCATCGGAACCGACAGAAATTCACGCTCACGAAAGATGGAAGGGTGTTCGCGTCCGGCCAGGAGTTGGCCCTCGACGCGCTCCTGGAGAACGTCTTCAACGAGATGAAGTTCTCCGCCGGACCCGTGGGATCGATGGGCCTAACGAGCCCGATGCTGAACCCGCAGTACCCTGGTTACTTCCCCGACATCCAGGGAGATGCCGGACCCCGTTCTGGGGCGATGAGTATGCGTATGGGAACGTCCACCGCAACTAGCGCATCCAAGGTCGAGCCCAGTGGGACCTGGTCGTTGCCGCTCTCGTCGTATGGGAGCCAGGCCCCCCTGTCGCCAGGACACACGGCTGAATTGGCTAGTTACGGACGAAGCATCTTGCACTCTATGCGTTCGATGTCCTATCGGCAGAACTTGCCGCCGGACAGCCAGAAGGTCGTCGACATGCAGCGCCGGATGATCCCCCCGGCCGTCATCATGGGCGAGTCGGCCACGAGCATGCTTGGAAATCGACTCATGAACCAACCGGGATCAATCGTGATGTCGAGTTTGTTCGCACAACTATCGCAGATGCAGCCGTCCCAGCTCGAAACCCGGGGGTACGTGTTCGACTCGACTGCGGCCGGCGTGCGCTCGCGCGCCCCGACCCTCCTACTCTCACTCCTATGCGCTTCGCCCGCTCGTCCGTTCGTTCGTTCGCCAGTTTGGTGCTGCCGGTGATTCCGGACGACATTTTCGAACATACCATCGCCAGCCGGCCGAGCTTTGAGTTCCGGGTGCTCCCCGACAAGACACTGACTTTCTTTACAGAGCGTGTTGATTTCGACCGACGTGCAGTCGTCCGCTCGCTCACTCACTCGAGCCACGCGCTTCGCTCGTTCGCCAGGTCAACTTCCTCATCCTGGCCGGTGTCTGCGCGGGCGGCATCGTGTCGATCTTTTTCAGTGCGTCGCAGTAGCGAACCCGAACTTGGTACTTGCAAACGTGTCAAAACACACACACACATTGTCAGTCAGTCAGTCAGATGTCAAAATTGTTGCTCCTCCTTGCTTGCAGGCTGACGTTCAGCTTGGCCCCCCCCTGCAAAATGCTTTTGACACTCGCGCACGTCTCCTCAGTCACCCGCGGGTGCCTCGTGAGCTGGCTCACGACCTTATCGTTGAAATGGGATACGTCTCTGCTCATGCCGGCCGTGAACCACTTGCTCCGCATCACCTCCTGGACGCTGATCCTCCGGTCCGGGTCGGGCTCGAGCAGACGCTTCACCAGCTCGTGACATTCGCTCGAGATGTCATGCACCTTGTCAAAGTCGTTCTTCGACGTCCGCTGGAGCAACTCTTGCATGCGTTTCACGGTGAAAACTTCGCCGTTGGCCGCACTGCCGTCGCTGTCGGCCAGGAAAGGGTACCGTCCCGCAACCATCACGTAGAGCACGACCCCCGCCGACCAGACGTCGGTTTTGCGGGCGTCGTACGACTCGTCTGCTTTGTTTGTCATGATTTCCGGCGCGATATACATGACCGTCCCAAGGCGCGTGTTTGGCGCCGAGTGCCTCGTCTCGTCCTTGCTGAAGCCAAAGTCAGACAGCTTGGCTATCCTCTTTCGGCTGCCCTGCCCAGCTGACACGGAAGAGAGCAGGATATTCTCCAGCTTGATGTCGCGATTCACGACTCCCATCCGGTGACAGAAGTCAATCGCCAGGATGATCTGCTGGAAGAACCAACGGGCGGTGTCCTCGCGGAGCCGGCCCCGTCGCCGCACGTACGAGAACAGGTCCCCCCCGTCGGCGTACTCCATCACAAGGACGAGGTGTTCCTCGGTAATGAAGAGCTCTTCGAGCTTGATCACGTGCGGGTGCTTCAGCTTGAACTGATTCAGGATCTCCCGCTCGACGTACTTGCTCTTCGTCTGCTCCAGCGGGATGAACTTGAGCGCGTGCTGCTTACCGTTCGTCGAGTCCACCGCCAGGACAACGAAGGAAGATGCACCCCGGTTTATGTACTCCGTGCACTTGAACCGAGAGCCGGACAGGAAGTTCTGCGGCGTCGGTTCCCGATGCTGGGGAGGCATCGAGTCGAACGATGCGATCGTCGCCAGCTCTCGCTCGTACACCACGTCGGTACCCGAAGGGCTTGAGCTGCTCGGATTGCCACTGTCTGTCGTTCTGTCGTTCTGCAGGTGGTTACGCACGCTGTGAGTGGGGGGGGCACCGAATTCGTGCAAACGTACCCGGCACGTTAAAACGTACCCGAAGGACCGCTCCGTCTCCGCCCGCTCGGGGTCCTGCGCCCGCCGAACTTGATTTCTTCTTTCGGGAGAACAACCCCATAACGAGACGTTCTATCGAGACGTTCTATCACGAAAAAAAACACTTGATCAAGTGTTTCCGAGGCAGTTTCATGAAAAAAAATCAAACTTGGTATCGTACTACGATACGGTATCGTCGAGCACTACCGTCGAGCAGCGCCTGCCCCGTCAGGACGACGACAGCCTGTCGATGACCTCCCTCATGGTCGGTCGGTGGACGGCGATGGGGCTGGTGCACTCGCGGATGAGGTCCTTGATGACATCCGGCGCCTGGAGATTGGGGGGCACAGGCGGCGTGCGGCCCTGGGACGCCTCGAAGATGATCTGGGCAAAATTGTGGCCCTGGTACGGCAGTTGGCCGGACCACAGCTGCATGAGCAAGACGCCGTACGAGTAGACGTCCGAGCTGGGCTTGAGCGAGCCGGATGTCAGCACCTCTGGCGGCATGAACGTCACGGTGCCGATGGTGTCTGTCCTGCACGACTTGCCGTTGGGAGCCTCCTCCTTGGAGCGTCCAAAGTCGGAGATCTTGAGCGTGACGTCCGCCAACGTGTAGGGATACCTCGACGGAAGGGGCACATCCAAGCTGACGTCTGCGGAGGTCGTATCCGCCGAGGGATCGGAGCTGTCCCATTCGCAAGAGTTCAAACCCGACAAGTCCGTCCCTGTGGTGGACGCGTCCCGTCCTTCGTGGCCTCTCCGTCCATCGTGGGCTCTCTGTTCGGCGGTCCTGTCGTTCTGTGGCAGGGCCAGCAGCACGTTGTTGGTCGACAGGTCGCCGTGGATGTGCCCGTGGGAGTGGATGTAGTCGAGTCCGTTCGCGACCTGCAGGCTCATGTCCAGCAGGATGCGCTCCCTCGACGCGGCGTCCCTCCCGGGCGGGTACAGCCACGGCTTCCTGATGGCCTTGTCGAGCGTGTCGCCCTCGCAGAGCTCTTGAAGGATCCAGAGTATCAGCTTCTGGCCCCCCGTCGCGCTATACACGCTCCTGTCACCTCGCTTGGAGAGGGCGCAGCACTTGAAGCAGCCGACGACGTTGTCGTGCCTGAGCAGCATGTTGGCCCGCGCCTCTCGGGCGATATTCTGGATCTGAGAATTTCTCGACGCCTCGACAACCTTCAGAGCGTACATCTGACCGTCCAAAGACACCTTATACACCCGGCCGAAGCTCCCCTGGCCGATATGCTGATTGCTCACTTGGAGCTCTCGGATCCACTGAGAGTCGCAGCACTCTGCCTCTGGATCCGAGGGACTCTTTTCGAGGCAGTTACTCTCCACCCGCAGTCCCTCTAGCTCTCTGACGATATCGTCAAAGGTCGATCCCGAGATTTCTTCTCGGGTCAAAGGCACCACAGACCAGCCGTCCAGCCCGCCGATCACCGAGAGGGGATGGCTCGGCAAGATCTCGTCGATGCTGCGGCGACCGTTGTTGAGTGTCAGACATCCATCCAAAGAACCCGTCAGGTTCGTGTTATTCAGCTTTCTGCTCGCTGCAGACTGGAACGAGGCGCTGGCCCCGTCCAGTTCCTCCGTCACCTCGTCGCTCAGCTCGTCGGAGAAGGACGAGTACTCCGCATCTTGGGACAAAACCTCTAATTCGAACGGGGATCGTATCTCGCCGGTCTCGAGGGCTGTGAGGGAGGGAGGCGGGGAGAGGGCGGAGAGGGCGGTGAGGGTGTCGGTGTCCGTGTCAGAGGTTCGTTCGTCCATCACGTACCCGTGGAGCCCTCCCGCGACATTGCCTTCGCGCTGTCGAGCATGTATTGACTATATGCGTGGAAAAAAAGCGGACGAGGCCCCGCGAGCGACGAGCGAGGTCTTCTTTTCTCTCTCTCGGATGTCCCTCAGTTGCTGGACATTCCAGCTGCAAAAAGAGACGCCACGCGCGGCTTCGGCGTGTATTTTATGCTAATGAGGATACAAGTAAGAGTAATGCTGGCAAAATTCTGTATCGATTCGTTCTGATTCGTTCTGATTCGCCCGACCATGTATCTGTGCGAATGTATCTGTGCGCCACGTCGGACTGGCCCACTCTGCCGCACTGTCGATGCCAACCTTCCCACACTTCTCAGCGAGCCCGCGAATCACAGGCAAGTCCAGACCAGCACGACACGCCCACCACAGATACTTTTTAACCACCTCCGGATCCTCCCCGACGTCCCCGGCCTTGACCGACCGCAGCACGTGCGCACCGGCAACAGCGGTCTGGTACACCCGCCCCGGCACGTACGTCAGCTCCTAGAACATACGCGCGATCTCCTCCTTGGTCTTCAGCGACTTCACGTTGACCTTGTCGGGAGGATAGACGCGACGACCACCGATCCACGGATGCGCCCACAAACTCGTCCTTTAGGAACCCACACACACCCTCGAAGTAGCATTCCTTCAGGTCCACGTCCGGAAAAAAGCTTGTAAAACTCGCGCAGACCCAGCACCGACCGCAGCTCGCTCAGCTTGAACGGGGTCAGCCCCTGGAGCGAAAGGTCACGGATCAGCGGGTTCGCGCACCGCTCAGCGGCCGTATAGCCGTCCTCGAGTCGTTTCGCCTTTTTCTTGGACGCGGAATCACGCGTCGTTTTCGCGCCCCGCTTGCCCGCCTTCGCCTTGCTCCTCGTCGACACGGGCATGACAATAGTCTTCAACGATAACACCACCCCAGAACGAAACAAAGAATGAAAAACAAACACCAGCTTCCCCGGGAATAACGGCTTTTCAAACCGCGTGGGCGGCCACGAGCTCGAGTCTCAATGTCGCGTATTTCCTATCCTTTCACGTATCCCCTTATTTCATCCATTTCATTTCTGACAACATGATGCCCAGAACTGCCCCTGGGCCCGGGTCTCGACGCCATCCTCGAGATGCTGGCGCGCCATCATTGCCCGCCTCCTTTCTCCCCATCGCCCGCGCGCGGTCCCTCCCTGTCCGCGCCATTACCATGATGATGCTGATCTGTCTGTGCTCAGTCCGTCGGTCGGTCGCCCACGGCGTCCTGATGAAGCCCGCCTCGCGCAATCTGCTCAACCCAGCCAACCGATGCCCTCAGTGCTCGTCTGCCGGCGGCGTGGGCGCCCTCCAGGCCAACGGCGGCAAGCACGGCCTGGCCGGAGACCCATGGGACGAGAAAGTTCCACGCTCGCTGGAGGCGGGCGGCCAGTTCTGGAAGAAGGGCCTCTACTCGACCGTCGTGCAAGGGAGCGTGCTCGACATGGAAGTGCTGACCACGACGAACCACGCCGGCAGGTTCGAGTTCCGCATCTGTCAAATAGACGGCTCGTGGGACGACGCGCCGGCGCGGGAGGCCGAGCAGCTCACCGAGGAGTGCTTGGACCGCAACCAGCTGGTCCAGGCCAACGTCGCCGGCGCCCAGCAGCCGGGAGAGCGGTTTTTCTACGCGACCCCGGGCGACCCGGATGTCAAGCGATATTATTTACACTATCAGCTCCCCGAGGAGCTCATCTGCGACGGCGTCGACTCGCACTGCGTGCTCCAGTGGCAGTGGCAGACCCTTCACGGATGCAAGCCAGAGGGCTGGCCCGACGGGTACGCCCTCCGCAAGAGCTACGCGTACTGTGGCGACGCCAACAACCCGACGATCTGGAGCGAGTGGTTCTACAACGTGGCAGACCTCGTCGTTGTGCCGCCAGGGAGCGACACCGCAGCCGGGGCCGGCCTGGAACGCCTGTCGTCCGGGGAGGCGGTCACCAAGACCTTCTGGCACCCGTCGCTGCAGCAGTACTACGACCAAGAATAAAGCGTCGTGCGGAATCGGCTCGCTTTCCGACGCCCCCACGCAATACATCAGGAGCGGCTCGTGTGTCAACGGTCTGGCAACCGCCTCGGCTTCACGAACCGTCCCCCCTAAATGCCGGTCTCTACGACCCTATATTCAACCATTTTACTATTTGAACCATTCATAACACTATTTTGAGGTCCAGACGACCGGTGCGAGCCACATTCCAGCGCCGGACGGGCACGATGAAATTCTCGACACGCACGATCGCTTTTCTGTTGGTTTCGGCGGTGGTCGCGCTGCTACTCCCCTCGACACGCGCCCACGGCTTCCTGGGAACTCCTCCCGGGAGGAACGTAATCGCCAACAGCGATAACTGCCCGCACTGCCTGAACATGGGAACGGTACGGATCCGTATCGTCCGAACGATGTCTTGTTCTCTCTCACTCGCACGTCCGCGTTCGCCAGGTGAAGCAGGTGTCGAATAACGGCAAGCTCCATTGGCCGGAGGGAATGCGTGGTATCTGCGGGGACCCGTTCAATGGCCCGCGGAAGCACGAAGAGGGCGGCGAGTACTATGGTGACGGCACGCCGAAAGTGACGTACGCGCGCGGTGGCATCGCCGAGATCGAGATCTTCCTGAGCACGAACCACCGCGGTCGCTTCCGTTTCAGAATCTGCAAGGTTCTGAACTACGGTCCCGGGTCGGAGAAGGCGCAGCTCAGCGAGGAATGCCTCGACCAGCACGTGCTCAGGCAGGCCAACATCCCCCAGGCCCAGCGCCCGGTACGTATGGTTCATACGTGTCTTGGAATTCATCTCGTGGTGCCCACGTTGACGTGTGCCCGCTGTCCTCGATCATTCCTCGCCTCGCTCGCTTCTCGCTCTCGCTCACTGCTCGCCTCGTTCCCCCCGCAGGGCGACGAGTGGTGGTATGCCGGCCCGTCCGACCCGTCGACGGTGACGTACACCATGTATTACCAGCTTCCTGAAGATCTTGTGTGTGACGGGGAAAGCGCGTCGTGTGTGCTCCAGTGGTACTGGGTCTCGGCAAACAGCTGCAACCCGCCCGAATTCCCGAGCGAGTACAGGCTCCCGTACAACCTGCAGGACTGTACGGCGGCTGATGCGACATATCCCGAGGAGTTTATCAACTGCGCGGATATTGTCATCGTGGATACCCGCGGCGCCGCCGCACAGTACGCCGTCCAACGCGTCTCCGGCAGCGGGAGCGACAGCAGCGTGCCGCCCGTCGTCTTGTACGATGCGGCCCAGTCGCGTCCCCGTTTCTTCGATCCGGTCTCCAACCAGGAACTTGAGGATACGTCGCGCTCTGTGAGGAAAATCGACAAGACGCTGGCCGAGAAGGCGGCCGCACAGCAGTTTTGCGCCCACAAGTCCAGTGGCACGTACGCCAACCCGGCCAGCCGCTGCCGCAGCTACTTCGTCTGCAAGGCCGCTGGCTCCTGGTACTTTGAGTGTCCGCTGGGGACTGGGTTCGACGCGGACAAGAGGCGTTGCACCTTGCTGGCGGCTGCCTGTTGAGGGCTGGACCGCTGGGCTAGGCCCAATTTCAATCGATACCGAGAATAAACTTGTACCAACCATTGTACTCCATGTATGCGACTTACAAGTGACCAGAAGAAGATGAAGCTCATCCTCGTCCGCCACGGGCACTCCCGGCCAAATTTGGAGGGAGTGATCGTGTCCTCCCCCGACTTGGGCGTCCTCCCACAGTTCGGCTTGACGTCCGTATTGACCATAGGCGCTCTTCGCACGCCTAGACTCTGTATCACTCTTCCTCTCTCCCTGTCTCTCACGTGCGCTCCGCTTCACTCGTTCCAGGGACCTCGGCCGGGAGCAAGCCGCAGGGGTCGTGCCGGCGCTCCGCGAGCAGGGCATCCTCGAGGCCATGAACCCCAAGACCATAAAGATCTACTCGTCACCGTTTAGCCGCGCCCGCGAGACGGCCGAGGCGATCGCCGACGCGCTCGGGATCGACGCCGGCGCCGTCCAGCTCGACGATTCGCTCCGGGAACGGTTCTTCGGCGAAGCGCTTGAGGGCGCAGCGAGCAGCTCGTACGGATCCGTCTGGGAACAAGACGCCGCGGACACGAGCGTTGGGCCTGCAGGCGGCGAGTCCGTCGTCGACGTCGCGTCGCGCTGCCAGTCGTTCGTCGACGCCGTCCGCCTCCGCGAGACAGCCGACGTTGTGTTTCTCGTCTCGCACGGCGACACGCTGTCGATTCTCGCCGCACACGTCGGCAACCTAGGCACGCTCGGTCGCCACCGAGAACAGGGTCTCGACAACTGCGGTGGGTTGCGAAGTTTCGTGCGCTCGACCCCCCACCCACCCACCCACCCCCCTCACTCGCGCTCCGCTCACTCGCCAGGCTTTCTCGTCCTCGACGACATGTAGCTGTCCTGTAGTCCTTCTGCTTCTTTTAACTTGACGTCACACAGAATCACGAACGAAACATTCTTTCCCCTCTACTTCTTCCCGAGCATCCGGAACAGCGGGTTGGTGGAGCCAGAGCTGCGGGCGCTTGCCTGGGCGTCTTCCTCCTCGTCGACGCCGCCCAGCGGGTTGCTCGTCATGCTGGCGTGCGTCCTGGCAGTGTTGAATCCGCTCTCGTTGGCGGACTCGTACTTCCTGGAGGAGTCGATGTCGAGGCCGGTGCCGGCCGTGCGCGCCGAGCCATACGCGGTCGACGTCCCCGACCTGGCCGTCGACTTGGCGTAGAGCGGGTTGTTGCCCTCATCCTCGTCGGAGGACCCGTCGAAGACCTCTCGCGGTGTGTTGAACCCGAGCGGGTTCGACTGGAGTCCCTCCGATCGGGCAGACTCGAGCCTCGACCTGGCCGTCATCGGCGCCGACGAGGCCACCGAGGGCGTCTGATACCTGGCGGAATCCGGGTCGGACAGGCCGCTGTCCTTCCGCTCTAGTCCGCCGATGGCCAGCGGATTGACGCCCTTGGCCACGGCCGCCGCCTTCCGCGCCTCCTGCTTCGACCGGCCAGAGCGAGGCGTGGGCTCGTTCATGTCGTACGCGGCTCCCTCGTACATCGTGAACTCCTCCTTCTGGGACGTGCTCAGGCCCTGTTCAGCGGCCGACTCCTCGAATGCGGCGTTGGAGGAGTACATGGCCGCGCCGCTCTTCTCTCCCGTCCTGGCCGAGCCGATCGGGCCACCGTCCCGCTTCTTCTTCATCACGAACCAGACGATGAGCAAGATGATAATCAGACCGCAGACACCACCGACGACGCCACCGACGATGGCTCCCACGTTGGTCGAAGACGGCTTGGACACCGACGCGGACCCGGGCACCAGGATGACGCCGAGCTCCTGCTGGAGGTCGTCGGCCAGGCTCCCGCTGTCGATGGCCTCGTTCAGGCTGTTCATCGAGTTGTCCTGGTCCCGCGTGTACACCTTGTTCGAAAGCTCGGTGGCCGTGAGCTCGGCGAGAAGCTTTCTTCCAGACGTGGCCGGCCGTGTGACCGTCTCGGAGGAGGACGTCGCGCCAGTCACCTCGACCCAGGCCGGCAGCACATTGGCGGCCTTGCCAATCACCTTCCTGTACTCGGACGTCTCCCAGAACGCACCGGCATCGGGTCCGCCCTCGACCGTCATCTTGAGCTCCACGTACGTGTCGGGCCTGTCGATCGGCGGCGGCGGCGGGACCGGGAGCGGCGCCGGCGAAGGGGTCGGGGCGGGCGGCGACGGGGCCGGGGTGGGCGCAGGCACCGGCGGGTAGTCCGGGTTGATGTCCGGGAGCTGCGGCGAGGTCGCATCGCACGGCCCGTAGTACACGGGCACGGAGGGATCCGAGCCAGCGTTCGGGTTGTCCGTGCACAGCTGGGCGTTACCGGCCAACGAGGCGGCCTCCAGCGCGCTCAGCTGCGACCAGCTCGCGGGGATCGCCCCGCTCAGGTTGTTCTCGCTCAAGTCGATCGCCTGGAGACTCTTCAAGTTGCTCCACTCCGCCGGCAAGTCCCCGTACAGCTTGTTGCCCGACATGTCGACTCCCTTGACCTTTGTCAGCGCCTCCCACGACGCCGGCAGCACGCTCTCCAGCTGGTTGCTTCCCACCGACAGGTACTCGAGGTCCTTCAGGACGCTCATCTGCGGCGGCACAAACCCGGTCAATGCGTTGTTCGCCACGTTGAAGTTTTGCAGCGTGTTGAGGCTGGTCCACAGCGCCTCGTCCAACGGAATCTGTCCCTGCAGCCCTTTGTCCTGCAGATTGATCCCCGTCACCATGCCCGCCCCATCGCACGTCACGCCCTCCCACTCCGTGCACATATCCGTCGTCGGGTTCCAAGACGACAGCGCCCCGTTCCCGTCGATCGCGCCCCGCAAAAGCAGCAGGCTCGTCATCTGTGCAGAGAGTTGGGCGAGCGCGGACGACGCCAGCGACAACGCCAGGAGCGCCACCGCCCAAGTCGGCGACTGCAGCAGGCGGCGGTTGGTAATCATATTGGTCACGTATGAATCTCCGGCCCTAGCACATCCTGCGCGCGCGAGCGAGCGAGTGAGCGAGGATTCGGGCGAGAATGGAGGGACGAAAGGACTCCATCGCGTCGACAATTTATGGCTCTCCCCGTCGCATGGTCGGTTCACAGTACTAATACTATCCACGCGACCGTAAGGAAGCGGCTTTGTCGGCGGGAAGGACGGGGAATGACGGGGGCGAGAGGCGAAAGACGACAAGAGATCCCCCGACCGACTTGCCGAGAGGGTGTCGAGAAAGCCGCGGTAGCGCGTCGTTGACGTACCAGACACAGAAATTGACTGCGAATTATGATTGGAGGCACGAAGGAAGCGCGGGGGGACAAAGGGCGATCGCTCGAGTGGTTTGCCAGAAAACGGAAACGCCCGATCAATCGCGACGGATCTAACGCATTGTCTTACAGGTATCCTACTGCTGTATGCACGACTCCAACTCCGACTCGGACGAAGACTCCAACTCCGACTCTGACGAAGACTCTGACGCCTACGCTGCCGCGATCTTCCTCTTCTCCTCCGCATCGGCGCTCGCCGCCTCGATCCTCGCCTCCATCTCCGGCCTAAAGTGCCTGATCAGCCCCTGGACGGGCCACGCCGCGGCGTCTCCGAGCGCGCAGATCGTGTGTCCCTCGATCTGCTTCGTCAGCTCCCACAGCATGTCGATCTCCTCGAGCCTCGCGTCACCGCGCTTCATCCTCGTCATCATGTCGTACAGCCACCCGGTTCCTTCCCTGCACGGCGTGCATTGCCCACAGCTCTCGTGCTTGTAGAAGTACGACAGCCGGGCGATCGCCTCGATGATGTCCGTGCTCTTGTCCATCACGATCACCGCCGCCGTGCCCAGCCCGCTCTGCTTCTCCTTCAGGGCGTCAAAGTCCATCAGCACGTCCTCGCAGTGGGACTTGGGCAGGCACGGCACACTCGACCCTCCGGGAATGATCGCCAGCAGGTTATCCCACCCACCGCGCACGCCGCCCGCGTGTCGCTCGATGAGCTCCTTGAGCGGAATGCTCATCTCCTCCTCCACGGTCACCGGCCGGTTGACGTGGCCAGAGATGGCGAACAGCTTGGTCCCGTGGTTCCCCTTGCGCCCGAACGAGCTGAACCACTGCGGCCCACGCCTCAAGATCGTCGGACTCACGCTCACCGTCTCCACATTGGTCACCGTGCTCGGGCAACCGTACAGCCCAACGTTTGCCGGAAACGGCGGCTTCAATCTCGGCTTGCCCTGTTTCCCCTCGAGACTCTCGATCAGCGCAGTCTCCTCCCCGCAGATGTACGCTCCGGCCCCCCAATGCACGTTCAGATCAAAGTCGTACCCGGACCCGCACGCGTTCTTCCCCAGGTACCCCTTCTTGTAGGCCTCGTCCACCGCCCGCATCACGTTCCTCCGCTCCTCCACAAACTCTCCCCGGATGTAGATATACCCAGCACGCGCACGCATGCCCACGCCTGCAATCAGACACCCCTCCACCAGCTTGTGCGGCTCGTTCCGCATGATCTCCCTGTCCTTGCAGGTACCCGGCTCTGACTCGTCCGCGTTGACCACCAGGTACGACGGACGCCCGTCCGACACCTTGGGCATGAAGCTCCACTTGAGTCCAGAGGGAAATCCGGCCCCGCCCCGACCCCGGAGACCAGACTGCTTCATCTGCTCCACGATCCAGTCCGTCCCCTTGACGATCAGGTCCTTCGTGCGGTACCAGTCCCCTCGGGCCTCGGCGCCCTTGATGAACGGGTCGTGGCGTCCGTATATATTTGTAAAGATGCGGTCCTGCATAAAGCGAAGTGGTGCGTCGTGAGTCGCATCCTCGTCGACTGGACGACTGGACGCATGCATCCCGCGTCGGCCGTCCCGGAAGCACATTTCGCACCTTATCTTCGAGTCCACCGAAGCTCGTACGCTCTGGTGTGTCAGAGAAGCAGCGCATCGCGGATTGGTGGTGAGAAATCATCGAGCCAGTCGCGGCGAAACTCGGCCCGTTCAGCGCCCCCGACCCGGTGAATACACGGGCGTGTCCCCCGAGCAGGGCCCGGGCAGCTTGACGCGAGCTCATCTGGAATGACCGACTCAATACGAGCGATTTCGTTCTCCAGGTTCTGTCTATGGTTTCAGCCACTTCGCCGAGAAGGGGGCAGCAGAACGATCTCAAAACCATGTTGCGCACGGGTGTCCAGAGACTGTTCACTGGATCGGTCGCGACCGACCTGCTCGGTCTCGGCAAGGCGGCCGGTGCAGAGGTGCGTTCCCGGCCGGATGTTTTCTCGGGGAGGTTCGGGGAGAAATTCTTCGCTCGTGGTCGCTCGTTCGTTCGGGGCGTGTGGCCGGCGTACGATCAGCGCAGGGATGCTGCGATTCTGCGATTTTGCGGTCCGCCGACGATCCGGCAGCCAGCGAACGCTCGACGCTCACTCGTTCTCAACACGCACGAATCGCAGGGGCTCGGAATCGCCACGGCGGTCAAGGCCACGGCGTCGGGCGCGTCGGATTCGTCGGGCGGGTCCAAGTGGTTCTCGTCGTCGCGTGCAACCGCGGCGGCTGCGACGCTTGCAGTCGCGGCGACCACGGCGACAGTCGCGGTGGCCGACGAGGCCGAGCACGGGCTGCACCCGCCGTCCTACCCGTGGTCGCACGACGGTTTCTTCTCGTCGTACGATGCTCGGGCGATTCGAAGGGGGTTCCAAGTGTACCAGCAGGTGTGTGCGGCGTGTCACTCTCTGAACCAGATCCATTACAGAAATCTCGTGGGGGTGTGCTACACGGAGGACGAGGCGAAGGAGCTGGCGATGGATATCGAGGTGGTGGACGGGCCGAACGATGAAGGGGAGATGTTTGAGCGTCCCGGGAAGCTATCGGATAAGATTCCTTCGCCGTATGCGAACGAAGAGGCGGCGCGGTTTGCCAACGGGGGGGCGTACCCGCCCGACCTGTCGCTCATCACCAAGGCCCGTCACGACGGGCAGAACTACGTGTACGCGCTGCTGACTGGGTACAGGGATCCGCCGGCGGGGGTCGAGGTGAGGGAGGGGTTGTATTATAACCCGTATTTCCCGGGTGGTGCCATCGCGATGCCAGAGCCATTGGGGGACGAGAGCGCGGATTACGACGACGGCACGCCGAACGATGCGGCGCAGCTGGCGAAAGATGTCACGACGTTCTTGGCGTGGGCGGCGGAGCCGGAGGCGGACGACCGGAAGTTGATGGGGGTGAAGTGGATCACGGCGCTCTCGTTGGTGCTCGTGACGGCGATTTACTACAAGAGGTGGAAGTGGGCGCCGTTGAAAAGTAGGAGGGTCATTGTAGATGTGCTGAACTAGAATACAACAGATAGTAAAACCTCTAGAATGTGTCGCAAAACGCCAGCGCGCGTTTCAGCTCGGCGGCCTTGCGCCAGCGTCCCCAGCCGGCCTCCTCTGCCATGATGTCGACGATCCTGGGCAGGGCCTCGACGCATGCCTGCTTGTCGAGGAACAGCAGACGGGTTCTTCTCGCGATGAAATCCTCCGGCGTTTCGCACATCTCGTACTTCATGCAGTAGACGACCTCGGCCTCGATGATGGGGTAGCCGCGCACAAGGCGCTTGCCGAGCTTGCGCGCCTCGGCAATATCCGTGACCGCCTTGGCGCGGTCGCCGTAGCTGCAGCCGAGGTATTTCGCGACGCGGGTGTCGATGGCGCCGCGCCGGTGGGGGACGACGTAGGTCTGTGCGACCTCGGTGAAGAGCGCGGGGTGGAATCCGCGGGCGCCGACGAGCTTCATGCCGCTCGTCTGGCAGGGGAGGGAGGAGATTTTGTCGACCGCGTCCTGGGCCATCAGTCGGTATGTCGTCCATTTCCCGCCCGTGATTGTCACCATGCCGTCCTTCTCGACAAAGACGACGTGGTCGCGGACAATGTTGGACGTGTTTTCGTCCGAGCCGAGGGTGGGATCGAGGGCCAGCGGGCGGATACCGCTCCATGCGCTCTTCACGTCGCTGCGCCGGACGTTTACCGAGAGGTATCCCGACAGCGCGTCCAGAATGAAGCGAATGTCCTCCTCGGACGCCTTTGGCCGCATGGTCACCTCGCAGGGCGCGTCGGTCGTCCCGGCGATGGTCTCGCCGAGCCAGGGGAGCATGAACACCACGCGACCGTCCTTGGTCTTGGGGACAATCATGCCGACGTTTTCGGGCGAGTAGTAGTCGGGCAGGGTGATGTGCACGCCTGGCGAACGTGTGAAGCGCGCAGCGCGAGCGAGAGAGTCAGAAGGGGGGGGCGCACGGCGGTCTGCGTGGCAACACGTACCGGACGACGGCATGATGATCTTCTGTCCCGACGCGGCCACGGTCGGATCGCTCATCTTGCGAACGTCGTCTGTGAACGGCCCCGTGGCGTTGATGACGTGCTTGGCCAGCACGCGGGTCTTCTTGCCCGTCAGGGTGTCGCGGATCCTCGCGCCGACGACTGCGCCGCTCTTATCGTGGAGGAGCTCGACGGCTTCCACGTGGTTCAGCACGGTCGCTCCCCGCTCTTTGGCCTGGAGAACGAGAGAAGCGCGTAGCGCGAGTGAGTGAGGGTTGAGTCTGGGCGCGCGATGAGCGAGCGCACGTCGGTCGAGGTCGATACCCACCGTACACGCAACAGCGACCGCCAACCGACTGTCGTTGAACTGCCCGTCGTAGTACACGATGGAGCCCTTGAGGTGCTTCCCCGACTCGTTCGTGTCACTCAGCGTCGGGAACGAGGCTTTCGACTTTTTCTCGCCCAAGAAGTGGCTCCATGACAGGTTCTTGCTGCCGGCGACAAGGTCGTAGAGCTTGAGCCCGGCCCAGTAGTACGGCACCTCCCACCACGCGTAGCACGGCGTCATTATGGGCAGCGGCGTCGCCAGGTGCGGCGCAGAGTCCAAGACGGCTTTCCGCTCGTGGAGCGCCTCGAACACCAGCTTGAGCTGTCCATAGTCCAGATTCTTGAAGGCCTTCTCCAGATACCGCACGCCGCCGTGCACGAGCTTGGTCGACCGCGAGGAGGTCCCGGCGGCAAAGTCTTCCTTCTCGATCAGCAGCGTCTTGAGACCCCTCGTCTGCGCGTCGAGGGCGCATCCAACGCCCGTCGCACCCCCGCCGATGACCAGCACGTCGTACGGCGTCGTCGAGGCCTCCTTCCATGACTCTGATCGGCTGCTCTGTCCCGGGATTTTGGCGAGCGCTTCCAGGCCCACGAGGCGGTGGTGGTCTACTTCTTCTCCCTCAGGCTGTTCGCCTTTCAGTGAGGCATAAGCTGTCAGGGATGCCGGGAGGACCGCAGCGAGCGGGGCGAGCCGGAGGAGCCCCCCTTGAGTCATCTTTTCGGTTGCAGATCAGCGAATTGGACAAATTGACGAGTTGCCCGTAGGTGGTGTGCACCCTAGGTTCGTAGATCGTAGACAGGAAGCAATAAACAGGTAAAGAGAGATAAGAAGTGTGAGGAAACCCAACCACTAAGGAGAACCGGGCGGCACCGCGTCGAAGTACATAATTGACAAGTCTGCCGTGGACATCGGATCCAGCAACAGCTCGGTCATCCTCGCTTCGATGTACGCCGCCTTGTCCTCGCGCCTCGCCCGGTCGAGGGCGTCGACGAGGGCGCCATTCGTGGACACGACCTCGACGAGCCAATCGTTGGCCGCCTTGCCGAGCATGGCCTTTGCCGCCTCGGCATACTCCCATCCGGTCAGCTCGTTGTACACGCGGCGTTCGTTGCGCTCCAGGAACTCTTCGACGCCGTACACGCCGTTATTGATGACAACGATGATGGGCTTGGCACCAACGCGACCAAACGTGCCGATCTCGTTCGCCGTCATCAGATGGGCGCCATCGCCGGTCACCAGCAGCGTGCGGCCGTTGCCCGTGTGTCCCCCGTTCGCGAGCTCGACGCCCAGGACCATCGGCGTGGCCGCGCCGATGGACCCCCACAGCGTTTGAGAGATCATCGTCACGCCGTCGGCCAGCCTGATGTTCGACATCAGGCCGCTGATCGTGCCCACCTCGACGACAAACGTGTCACCGTCCTGCAGCGTATCCTGGAACGCCGACATGATGGCCGAGTAGCTGATGCCGTCGTCACGCGCCCCCGCTTCGAGCGCCGGCCAGCGACCCGGATCGGCGATCCCACCAGCCGGCGCATGCGATCCGAGATCGCAGCGCATCAGGGCTTCGATCGCATCGCCCAAGAACACCCCGTGGTACGACAGGCGGAGATTCTGGACGGCGCGCTCGGACACGTCCCCGAGGCAGATGGCCGACGCGGCGGCGTCCAACGTCACAACCCGCTCCTTGAGCAACTTTGCGGTGCCAAAGCCGGTGCTCAGGTCGTCGTACAGCACGCCGCCAATGTCCAGAACGCATTCGGCGCTCTCCACCGCAGCCAGCACTCCCGCGCTCGAGAGCTTCCCCTTGTACATCCCTCCGAACTGCGGGTGGTGCTCCGACAAGACGCCCTTGTCCATCGTGGTGGTGAAGAACGGACACCCGAGCTTCTCGATCAGCGCCTGCGTCTCCTTCTCCAACCCGAGCCGGTTGACCATGTAGGAGACGAGCACGGCCACGGTCGTGGCCTTCTGCAGGCGCTTCGCCGCGGCCTGCACGCCCCCCTCCAGCTCGCTCTCGACCGACTTTGCGTGGCAGATCGACTTGATCTCGCACCGAGGGATTTGTCGCTGGAACATCGAGTCGTAAGCCGTCAACGCCGAGGCGGGAATCTTCATGATCCCAACGTCCTTTGGGACGAGGATATAGCACGGCTGGCGCTCGCGGAGCGCCACCTCGATCACCGTGTCCAACTCGCGAGGCAACGAGCCGGGGTCCGTCACCCTCAGCGAGATGCAGCACGCCGACTCTGAAATATTCTTGAACGGCGCGAGCTCCGGGTGCAAGTGCTTTCCGAGGGTATGATGCACGACGCGGCCGGTGTTCTGAAGCCTCAGACCCGGCTCTCCTACCAGATGGAAAACGCTCCCCACCCTCTCCGCCTTGGAACCCATCACGCCGTTGATCGCCGACAGCTCGCCCACGCCGTACGTCGTCGTCAGGACGCTCGCGCCGTGGACGCGCGCATAGGCGTCGGCTGCATACGCCGCATTCAGCTCGTTCGTCGTGAGCACAAACTCCATCGACGGATGGTCGTCGATCGCGTCGTCAAATGCAAAGGCAAACTGGCGGGCGCAGCGAGTGTGTGTGTGTGAGAGAGAGAGTCGGGAGGGAGTGTGAGAGAGGGCGTCGATCAAGGTCTACGTACGTCGCCTGGACATCCGAACGCGTGCTTGACTCCCAGGCGATCGGCGAGCACGTTCACGATATACGAGCACACCTGCAAGGGGGGTGGGGGTTCGGGGTGAGTACTGATCTCGCGGAAACCCGAACCTCAATTTCATACCGTGTCGTCGTGCTTGTTTTCATCGGGAACCGGCACCATAAGTGCCTCGAGCGCAAACTGGCTCTTCGAGATCGCACGACGGACTTCAGACGCGGTCATACTGCTTAAATGGGTATCGAACGAAAAAGATTCTTTTGAAAGTGACGCGGCCCCCAGCTTGGGGGCCGCGTCCGCGGCTCGGCCCCTCCGATGGACTCGTCCATCAATCAAACGCCTTCTCCTTCAACTCGACACGGCCGCCTTGAGATCGCGCACCACCGCCAACGCTTCGCCGCCGCACCGCGCCGCTTCGATCTCCTCTAAATCCTCCCAGATCATTGCCTTGGTCGCGCGGTTCCGGGGCCAGCAGCACCGGACGTAGACGAGCAAGCACCGCAGGGCGCCCAGCCGAACCTCGTCATGCAACGCCTTGGCCCACTCGACCAGCATCGGCAACAGCACCGGCGCGTGGTGCATCAGACCCACGCTCATCCCATGCAGTTCGGCGCCCACAGATTCGAGCCACGCAGACGCATACACCAGTGAGTGCTGGTTGCGCTCTGCCAGACTCATAACGTGCTCAAACAGCACGTCGCGGAGCTTGGTCGAGGCCGCAGACGTCTTCGCGGTAGAGAGGTACCCCAGGAGGTTTCCGGCGCATCGATAGCCGGCAGTCCAACACCGGTCGTCGTTCGCCGACACGCTCTCCTTGACAATATCGACCAGCGCGCTGGCGACCCCGGCGACGCCCTGATCGACGCCCTGATCGACTCCCTGATCGACGCCCTGATCGACGTCCTGATCGACGTCGGTGATGACAGCGATGAACGCATCCACGCACGCCAGGCTCTGATTTCGGACCTGATACGACACGTCCTTACTTCCCAGCGCGAGCGCGTGCAGCAGCAGCATCACGTCCTCGAATCCACGAGAAGCAACAACGCTACGCATATGCTTCACGAACCACGTCAGTTGCATGCACCGCAGACACCGGTCCCAGGCCGACGGGCCGTCGTAGGCACCCAGAGTCGCGCTACACACCTGCGCCTCCTCGAACTCGACGTGGGCCACGATCACGTCGTGCAGCCGCGACACCGCCGTCGGCAGGACGTCCATCACCAGTTCCTCGGTCGGCCGTCCCGTCGACGCCCGCAGGGCGCCCAGCAGGGCGTCTGGTGCCCCGGACGCCGGCACCAGCTCGGAGTACAGTGCCACGAGCAGGAGCACGTCGTAGATGCCCAATGAAGCCTCGTCGCGCTGCACGATCAGGAACTCTGACGGCGCATCGCCATTGTCCGGGTCGTCGTCCGGGTCGTCCTTCCCTCCGTCGTCGCTGTCGTCGCTGTCGTCGCTGTCGTCGACGACCTCGATGATGCTCACGAGCTCGGACACGCGAGTCTCTTTCGGTGATCGGTCGTTCCGTGCGCCGGTTTTCTTCTGTTTCGTGCCCCTAGATGACGCTCCGCGGCTTCCTTCGCGACCGCTGAACGTCGGCAGCGTGCCGGCGTCAGCCACGAGCCGAGCCAGCTCCCGGAGCCCCGTTTCTTCGTCGGGTCCCCCTTCTTCGGAGGTGACGTCCTTGACCGTGCCCGTGTCGATGTGGTCAACGGTCGGCCACGGGCAGGGGGGCGAGGCCAGGCCGGCCAGGACCGCGTCGAGGTCGGGACCGCCTGGTCGTCGAGCGAGTCGCATGGCGATTCGAGTTCGGGTGGTGGTGGGTTGGACACGGAGCTCGACTCGCGCAACGGCGGGCGCTTGCAGCCGCGCAGGCAGGAGGCGATCGGCTTGGGGTCGTCGGCGGCGTGCCGGCGTGCCAGGTTTTGTTTTTGTGGAACAAACCTCGCTCAGTTTTCTCGTAATTACTGTTTCTCGTAATTACAAGCGCAAGGGTTCGCCACCGGAGCGTTCGAGCTGTCGTATCATTCGAGTCGATACTCTTGGAGCATTGCGCAGGGCGAATTCTTTTCGGATCGTTTTCGGATCGTGTCGTCAGATTTTCTCGAATCAGCAGCAGATTTCCACGAATGGTTGACAGTCTTGACCCCCGCGAGGTCGACAGACTCGAGCAGCAGGTCGAGGAGGAGGAGGAGGACTGCGGACGCAGCGAGGAGGGCGAGGAGGGCGAGGAGGGCGAGGAGGGCGAGGAGGGCGAGGAGGGCGAGGAGGAGCGAGCCAGTAGTAGTCTCCGATCTGAGGAGGACGAAGGCGAACTCGGCGAACTCGGCAAACTCGGCGAACTCGCCGAGCCCGGTCCCCCCAGCCACGTCCCGCTCTTTAAGAAGCACGCCGATCAGTTGGACCGGCTGTCCATCGCCGGCCTGAGCTCGGCCATGGACGACCTCGGGCTGCTTTCTCACCGTTCCGAGAAAGAGTCGCAGGACGTCGTCGTCGCGACCTTTGCGACGCTGGATGCCGACAAGAAGAACTACCTCTCGGCGGACGAGTTTGCGACGCTATACGACAAGGCCGTGCTGCCGACGCTCGCAGACGTGCTGCGGAAGGAGCACCCCGAGATGGTCGAGCGGCTCGAGGGCGCGTTTGTCAAGTTTGCCACGTTTGGGAAGCGCGATCGCGCCTCTTCCGTGTCGTTGGGGTCCGTGCTCCTGGGGGACGACGCTGACAACGTCGCGCCCGGCGACATTGTTTCGAGCGAGACGAAGATTCTGATGGGTACGCCGGCGTTTGTCAAGCTCCTGCGGGACGCCGACTTGGTCAAAACCTCGGACGACACCCACCGCTTTGACGTGATCTTTGCCAAGGTCAAAGAGCGGGGCGCCAGCAAGATCACGTTTGCCCAGTTTGTCGACGCGCTGCGCCTGATCGCCGAGAAAGCCGAGGGCGACACGTGCGGGCTCGACCTGATGACCCTGGTGGCGAGGATCTCCGAGGCGGCCCCGAGCATGAACCTCACGCCGAGAGCCAGCCCGAGAAAAGACGCGTCGTCGACGACGAGCTCGTCTCCGACCAAGGGCCGCCCCATCCACATCGACATCACGGCCGTCTCGATCAGCGACGGCCTGCGGGAAGTGTTCACCAAGTACGCCCGCTTCGGGACCGGAGGTGCCAACAGGAGGAAGGTGCCACAAACGACGCCGACGCCGACGTCAAAGCCGGCGGTCCAGCCGGAAACTCGCCTGTCCAGCCAGCAGTTTTCCAAGCTGGCCAGGGAGTGCGGTCTGGTGACCCGCGCCGTCAGCACCCAGAAGCTGGACGTCTTTTTCGCCAGCTGCAAGTCGAAGCGCACCCCCCGCACCTCGGGGATCAGCTACAACGAGTTTTGCGCCGCCCTCGAACTCGTCGCCAAGGAGGAAGGCGTCATGACGGACTACGTCGTCAACAAGGTCCGCGGCCACGCCGACACCGCCCCGGTCATCAATTCCCCGGCGCTCCTCCAATCCCCGGCCGGATTCGTCCGCCTCCACGACGACGAGCGGGCACATTGCGGCATGTACGGGAGGAGACTGAAGAGCTGAAGAGTGTTTGCGTTTGTATTTCTCTTCTCTTCCTGCAACAACGTGAAAGTACTCTTTCGTCTGTCGTACGCACCCCCATCATCATCATCATGCCATGGCCTGCAACGTCGCCACCCGCGCCGCATCCCCCAAATACGCCCCCATCTCGTCCACCGTCACCCACGCATAATCCTCGTACCCGCCCCGCCGCAGCAACGCATCGCCGTCAAACCCCCCCGGCTGCACCAACTGACACCGGTGATAAAACCGCGTTGTCGCATCTTCCCCAACCGTATGCGCCGCCGGCGCATTGCCGACAAAGTAATGATGAACCTCCTCGACCCCCGCCTCGTCTCCACCATTGGACCCCAAGACCCCCGCCAACGCCGCTTCCGCCGCACCCCTCGAGCTCCCCGCATCCCCAACCGCACCCTCCACAAACCCCCACGTGCCTCCGCGCTTGACCAACAGAAACAGCCGCGCATCCAGCCTCCGATTCAGACTCTGCATATTCTTCGCCCGATCCGCCGACGTCTCCCTCGGCGCAGCCACCCATCCCGCCGCCTGCGAACCGCCGCCCGCAACACGACCGTCTCCGTCTGGCTCACCCCCGCCGCCCGCACCACCCGCCTCTGTCACGACGAAGCTGTCCGGCAACGCCTTGAAGCGGCGAGCGTTCCACTCGGCACTCCAGCCTTTATACGCCTCCTCGTACGCCGGAGGCAAGGGCACCAGCATCGGAAGACGCTCTAGCGCGACACAGGCGACGTAGTGGGGCGGGGATGACGACGACGATGACGACGACGACGACGACGACACGGCCCGCGACCAGGTCGGCGAAGCGGATGCACCGAAGAATTTTCCTTCGACATTGCCGCCCGCCAGCGGCACTCCAGACGCCCGCGCGAGGGCCAGATCCTCGACGAGGCGATACAGCGCCCCGTGGAGACGACGGAACGACGACGACCGCGACGAGGCCGACTGCATCGAGTGGTGGTTTGTGTGTCCAAAAACGCAGAATAGAATTCAACGACCGAGCCAACACGAGCGCGTTCAGCATTCACACATACGTTCATACATACGAACGATGGCCTCCACGAAGATCTCGTCCACGGTGGTCACGCAGTTCGAGACGGGCCACCAGGCCACGGTCCACAGCTCCGAATTGGATTACTTCGGGAAATGCCTCGCCACGTCATCGTCGGACCGGCTGGTGAAGGTATTCCTGGTTGAGGTAGGTCGTCGCTTTGTATCTCTGTATCTCGGTCGTCGGGGGTGACCATTGAGGGACGACGGGGACGACGGGGCTTGATTTCGTGTTCGATTAGATCACCCAACCCGACCGTTCGCCCTCCCTCGCCCTCCCTACTTGCATTCCCTACCCGATGCCCTCACCCCGCTGTCACTCGCAGAATGGAAGCACACAGCACGTGGCGGATCTGGCGGGGCACGCTGGTCCCGTCTATAAAGTCGCCTTCTCGACGCCGAAAAACGGGTCGTACCTGGCGTCGGCGTCGTTCGATGGCAGTATCATCGTGTGGGAGAACAGAAACAATGACTCGGTGACGTGGCAGCAGGCGACGCAGGCGTATAACCAGAACGGTGCGGCGGTGAACAGTGTGGCGTGGGCGCCGTACGCGGATAGCAAGATGGTGGCCGGGGCGTGTGCAGACGGGAGCATTATGATTGCAGAGTTGTCCGGGGGTGCGTGGCAGGTGAGTGCGATTCCGAACGCGCATGATATCGGGGCGATGGATGTGACTTGGGCGCCGCAGGTCGGGATGGATCAGACCCGTCGTCTGGCGACGTGCGGTTGCGACGGGGCCGTCAAGGTGTGGATGTTTGATACATCGAGCGGGACGTGGGTTCAAGAGGGGGGGAACCTGGTGGGGCACGCGGACTGGGTTCGGAGCTGTGACTGGGCGCCGGCTGCGGGGTTGAGTTCGTCGGCCACGGTGGTGAGCGCCGGGCAGGACGGGAAGGTGGTGGTGTGGCGGATGGTCGGGCGGGAGTGGGTGAGCTCGACGGTGTGTGAACTCGGGAAGGCGGTGTGGTGCGCGAGGTGGAACTCCAACGGGAGTATGATCGCAGTGACTGACGAGGCACAGACGGTGAGCCTCTGGAAACAGGTCGGGAACGCGTGGATGAACGTGGGTTGAGTTGCTCAATTCGGTATTCAGTATTCGGTAAGTAGTGGGTCAGCGAATTCGTTCCGTTCGGGGCAGGTGAGTGTCCAGCCGCGCTGATCGCGGGCCCTGCACCGGTCGAGCGTCTGGCGGTAGATGAAACGGCACTCTCGTTCCGTCAGTCCGGCCAGCTTCTTGTCGTTGAGGAGGACGAGGCGGGCGACGGCCTCGTCCTCGGGCTCGGACGGGTTGACGTACAACACGTCTCGCATGGCCTTGTGGACGACAACAAAGTGGTCCAAGGTGCAAGTCTTGTTCTTGTCTGAGAGGATCCACATCGGCTCGAGGTTCTCCGTGGGGAGGCCCGAGATGCAGCAGCGGGGGACGTCGCCGTCGTCGTCGTTCAGATGTGCTGCCGACTTTGTCGAGGCGGCGAGGAGCTTCACTTTGCGTTCGACCCATTGCGGGTGTCCGGCTGCGTCGAGGCGGTCGGTGAGCGTGCGTGCCCTGTCGATGAGGTCGAGTGGGAGGTCGAAGGGAAGGGCGGCAACGGAGCCGACAGACATGGTCTTCGTCGATGCGCGGCATTCCACGGTCCCGTAGTACCTATTCGGGTCCTCACAGTCGCCTCCGTGGGTGATGACGGAGTCGTTGACCCAGTAGTTGATATTGCACGACGCGAGCAGGCGGGGGCAGTAGAATCGGCCTGGGTGCGTCGAGCGGTTCTCCGTCCGAGCGATCGAGCCCAACTGGTCGCCGCCGAGGGTCTTGATGGCGATTGCGTGCTTGTCGTACTTGTTGTCGGGGTTCCGCTCTAGAACGACAGTGGTCCTGGAGCGGACGCGTGCGAGCTCGCGCTGGTAGTGGGTGACGCCTACGAGCTTCAGCTCGATTGTCTCGAGTCGGTCCATCCGTTCGATGAGGCCCTGCGTCTCGTCGCGAAAGAACGCGGTGTGGGACTCGAATCGATAAACCGGGTCATCCCTCACGTCACCGCCAACGGGCTCTTCTTTCACGCGGCGCTCGTCTTCCTGCTTCGGGACCACACATATATCTTCCTGCTTCCGCTTCCGCTGCCTCCGAGGCATTGGTTGTGAGCAACAACGACATAACTTTACAATTTTTGATCACGAACAGGGTTGACTAAGTCAGCCTATCAACAGCATGGCCGTGGCTCCGGCGACCGCGGCCGCGGAGAGGGTCAGGCCGCTCGTACCGCTCGCGGCCGGGGCGGTCCCGGCCGCGGG
>Ga0181573_10000842_pt1 | contig 31625 bp, 15 predicted proteins | sample 101ome_25_FD_148643 | JGI IMG/M metagenome (GOLD analysis project Ga0181573, IMG submission 148643) | Coastal salt marsh microbial communities from the Groves Creek Marsh, Skidaway Island, Georgia - 101409BT metaG (spades assembly) | ecosystem: Environmental > Aquatic > Marine > Intertidal zone...
CGCACGCGCTGCGCGAGGAGGACGTGTACCAGCAGAGCCGGTGGGCGCTCAAGTCGGCGCCGGATTTCGACGACGAGCCCGAGCTCGAGGCTCTCCTAGCCGCGGGCGAGGTGGCGCTCGGAATCGAGGACGCCGCGCGCGCGGAGTTCATCGAGCTCATGGACAACAACAACACGAGCGACGACGACGACGACGACGACGACGACGACGACGACGCGAAGGTGGACGCGGAGAAGAACATATCATCGGAGGCTGGGGGGGATTCGGAAAAGGTTGGGTCCCGCCCGCCGTCGGAGCCAAACGCGGCGGCGAAGAAATACGCCGGCGATCAGTACGAGCTCGCCGAGCGCATACGCGGCGCGTGCTTGCTGTTACGCGAGGACGACGGCGAGGCGCAGCGGGTGGCTCGCGCTGGTCTCGCCGTCGCTCGAGCCGCGTACCTCAGGTCCGCGGTGGCCGGTAACTCATCCGCTCGGTTCATCCTCTCCGCCATGTACGACGCCGGGTACGGCTCCGTCGACGGGAGGCGCGAGCCCAAACGCGCGCACTACCACAGGCTCACGGCCGCGGCCCTCGGGGAGACTGGGGCGCAGCTCGCGGCTGGTTCCGAGCTCTTCACGTACATGGGGGCCAAGGGACCGCACGGGTTGCGGCATCCTGTACGACATCCCGTACGTAATCCGCAGGCGGCGTGCCCCGTCGCCCTCTATTACCTCTTTCACGCCGCGACCAGGGCGTACGAGGAGAACGCCAAGCCCGGGGGTCAGTCGCGGGTGGAGCGCTTGAAGCTGTTCGAGGGGGTTTCGAACCAGCGGGGCGACCACAAGGGCGAGAGCGACGACAGGATGATGTTCCTGCGGCAGGCGGCGGAACTCGGAGATTCGCGGGCGATGCTCGCCATGGGCAACGCGCATTACTGGGGCAACTTTGGCGTGCCGCGTGACTTTGAACGCGCGCTGCGGTACTACGAGCGCGCGCACAACCAAGGGGCGCTGCTCGGAACCGTGGGCGTGGCTAAGATGTCCTTGAAGGGTGAGGGAGCTCCGAAGAACGCCACCAAGGCTATGGACTACTATCACGCCGCCGCCAACAGGAGCAGCCCGGACGCGCTCAACGGCCTGGGCTACCTCCACTTCTACGGCGACGAGGTGGAGAGAAATCTGACCACGGCGCTGTCGTACTTCAAGAGAGCCGCGGAGTTGGGGAGCGGCGACGGGCTCGTCAACGCCGGGCTCATGCTCCGCGGGGGCATGGGGTGCGAGCGGAACATCTCCGAGGCTTACGGCTACTTTGTCAGGTGCGCGGCGATGAACCACCAGAGCTGCCAGTACAACGCGGCCATGATCGAGGCCGCGGGGGAGCCCGAGCTGGGAATCCCGCGCGACTGCGACAGGGCCGCCGCGCGCATGCGCCAAGTCGCCGAGGTTGGCAAGTGGATGTCGCCGATGGCCGACGGCCTCAAGGCGCATCTCGCCGGGGATGACGCGACGGCCAGGTGGCTCTACGATCACGCCGCCGCGATGGGCGTGGCGCAGGCGAAATATAACGCCGCGTTCCTCCACGAGCAGCGGGCCAGGAGCGTCCGCGTGGGCTACGACACGATTTACGGTAACATACACGGCACCGCGGAGGACGATGACGGCGATGAAGGGCACGGCGATGAATCGACCGACGGATGGGCCGCCGCGCTGCGGAGGGAACGGGAACGAGAACGGCGGACCCGGGAGGCGGCGGCTCAGGTTCGGGAGCACCTGAGGGGCGTCGTCGGCGAAGACCTCGCGCTCGTTCACTCTCTCGGAGACTCTGGGGACGATCCCATGAAGCTCTCCGGCGCTCTCTCCGCGGAGATGCTCAGGCACTACTCGACGCGAATAGGGTTTGATCCCTCGGCGGATTCGATCGACCTGGCGTGGGCGGCGCTGCACCGCGGCGATTGCGCGTACTTTGGCCCTCGGAGGCTCGGCGGTTGCGAGGTTTCGGACCATCGCGACGCCCTCCGCGAGTACGTCGAGGCGGGACGCGCCGCGAGGGCCGCGATCGACGCCGGTAAGGACGCCGTCGACGCCGCCCCGCTTCTCGCGAGGGCGCTCTACTCCGAGGCGTGGATGCGCGCGAGGGGCGAGGGATGCGGCGACGGCCGAGACGTCGGTCGAGCGAGGCGGCTGCTGCGGGAGGGGCTCGCGAAGGGCGGGTGGCGCTCGTGCCTCGCGCTCGCGCCGCCGTACGTGGGGTTGGTGTTGTCGGACAACCTTCCATTCGACCTTCTCGGGGCGATCGACGTTCTCGCCGCGGCTTTCTCGCCGCGGTCGAGGGAGGGTTCCGATTCGCGCGCCGGCGCTGGCGCCGGATTCGCGCGGCGAGTCATGGACGCCTTCGGCGGCGGCACGTGGCGCGCCATGCACACCATCGAGAGCGCCCCGGACCGGATCTATCCCCGCTGGCGGCTCTACTCGTCGGCGATGTACGCCTTTTTCGTGTACACGGTGGGGATGATGGCCGGGTGGCACTACGTGGTGAGGCCGTCGGCGCGGTTCATGTTTGGCTTGGAGCTCGCGCCTCTCCCCTTTCAGGTTTGGGCCCACGGCCAGCGCATGCTCCTCCGGGACGGCGCGTGGGTCCCGGACCTCGGCTATTACGGAAGCCTCCGGGAGCGGGTCAGGCGGAACATGATCCGCGACAGGGTGCGCGCGAGGCTGCGCGAGATGGATCGGGCCGAGGTGGAGGAGGCGGCTTCTGAGGCTTCCAACTCTGAGGCTTCCAACGCCGCTTCCCCACCCCCGGGGGTGGCGGCGTTTCCCGACGGCGAGCCGCGTTTGCCGCCGCGGGTCGACGTGACGCGGGAGACTCCGGAGACGCTGCCACCGGAGGAGGAGCTCGGGGAGGATCGATCGTACTCCCCGTTCGAACCCATCGACTGAGAAGCACTAGTCTACGCGTAGCACGAGACACGTTTACAGGGAGCGTAGTTGGCACCAAAAAAATAAAGTCGCAGTCAGCCCGAGCGCGTCCGGCACTCCGGACCAGACCCGACAATCGCAGCAAATGTGGATGTCGGCGGGCGCCAATCAATTTTCAGTGTTGAGTGATCACCCCATGGATCAGCAGCCGCTCCAAGAGGCGGTGGCCGAGCCGATGGCGGCGCCCGCGGAAGTTCCCGCGGCGCCCGCCCCCGAGCCCGCTCCGCCCGCTCCGCCCGCCCCGGAAGCGCCCGCGCCGGCCCCCGAGCCACCCGCTCCCGAGCCCGCTGCGGAAATTCCACCCGCCGATCCGACGCCGGTTCCCGAACCCGTGACGGTCGACGAGGAGCAGCCCGCGCCCGCCCCGGATGTCGCGACCGAGCCCGAACCCCCGGCGGCGCCCGAACCCGTCGTGGACGAGCCCCCGGCGCCGGCGGCCGCCCCGGAGCCCGAGCCCCCCGCGGTCGCGGAGGTCCCCGAGGTTCCCGCCGAGGCAATTCAGCCCGCCCCGGATGAGCCCGAGCCCGAGCCCGAGGGCAGGCCCCGCCGCAAGCGCGATCGCGGTGACGCGGGCATCGACGCCGGCGGCAGGGCGCAGTCCGCCCGCACCGGCGGCCTTTTGACCACCGCGTCCAGCCGCCAGGAGCGCAAGGCGCTGGAGGAGGAAGCGATCTACCGACGCGAGCGCACGCTCGACATGTACCACGCGGTCGAATCCCTCTGCTTTTACAACGCGAAGGAGATCGCGTCCCAGATGCAGGTGGTCGACGGCGCCCTCACCGTGAGGGTGCCCCACGGCCCCACTGTGATGCGCGTGATCGTCGCGGACCTCCTCGAGCAACTCCCCGTGCACATCCTGGGCCTGCGGGCCCTTTCCAAGGAGCAGCGCGAGGCGTGGTTCCCGGGAGACGACACCCACTGGAACCTCGAATCCGCCGATCAGCTCCCGGGATACATCCGCCGGGCGCTCACGCTGCTCGAGACCCTGTGCGAGGTGGCGGCCAGCGGCAAGCACCGCAGGCTCTACCAGCGCATCTCGTCCGACGCGGTCAACGCCGCCCAGGACCTCGCCATGCTCTCCGCCCTCGAGCTCGCGAGCAGGAAGAAGATCAAGCGCAAGATTGGCTTCAGGGGCGCCGACGACGACGAGACCAAACGGGACGCGGCGGAGTTTTTGGAGTGCGCGAGGACCGCCGCGCAGGCCCTGAAGGCCGTCTGCACCCTGTACGAGTGGAGGGACCAGTACGTCGCCGCGGCGGCGGCCACCTACCCTCCCAAATCGGACCGAAAACCCGACGGAGCCCCCGGGTCGGATTCGCTCTTTGACGCCGTGGTCGACGCGGCGTTTTGCGCCGTGCGACGAGCCACCCCGGTTCCCAGCGTCGGAACCCTGCGATCCATCGTCGACGTGGCGCCCGCGCGGGGTATGCTCGCGGCCGCCGCGCGACTCGCGTGCGTCGACGGGTGCGCCGCCGTTTTGGCTCGCGGTGGCGTCGATCGACTCAGGCCGACGCTGCGGCTGGGTTTAGCCGCCGTCAGGCTCGCCGCCGCGGCTCCGGACGATCCCGCGCCGGGCGCGGCCCTCGCGTGCGCCCGCGCCCTTCACGCCGGGCAAACCGAGTTCCCGGCGCTCACGCCCGAGCAGACGGAGGCGGCGGCGGTTCGCGAGGGTCTGCTTCCCGTGGCGACGCACGGATGCGCGCTGCTGCAGACGCTGCTGGACCTCGACCTCGAGGAGCCGACGCCGTTCTCGTTCCTCGACGCGGCAGCCGCCGACGACGGGGACGACGGGTGCGCCGCCTTGCTCGCCGCCGCGGTGGGCAGCGTGCTTCGCTCGACGTCCGAGCAGGTCAACGCGCAGACGGAGGCGGCCGCCGCGGGATGGCGCGGCGAGGAGGGCGTCGGTTGGGTCTTCGCCGGCGACGCCGAGGCGGAGGCGGCGGCGCGAGCGGAGGGCGGCGGGATGATGGCCATGATGGAGGCTGGCGCGAACGGGGAGGAGGAGGCGAAGGCGCCAGAAGGACCCGAGGCGAACGCGAACGCGACGGACGGAACGGACGCCGCCGACGGGGCGAACGGGGAGGGTGGGGAGGAGCCCGAGAGCCCGCCCGAGAAGCTCGCGCTACCCGCGCCCGTCGGCAAAGGGTCCGGCGCGCTCATCCTCGCGGCGATGCGTTCCGCCGAGGCTTTATCCGTCGACTCCGCGACGCAGGACGCGACCATGGAAGCGCTCGCGGCGCCCCTCGCGCGCGCGCTCGCGCTCCCCGAGGACGTCTTCGAGCAGTGGTGGTGCGGGGGCGCCGCGGCAAAGTTTGTGCACGGCGACGACTCGGACATCGCCGCCGCCGCCGCCGCCGCCGCCGCCGACGCCGGTGTGCAAGACGGTCCCGCGGGGACGCCGGTTCTGACGCAGGTGACCGTCAACGCCGACCCGGGCTGCCGAATCCCCTACGCGGTTCGCGAGGAGCTCGCCAAGGCTGGCACCCTGCGCGTCGCCGAGCGCGCGCTGCTGCTCCACCACCTGCTGGGTAACCTTCATATCCACGACGCCAGAACCTCGGACGAGTACGACCGCGGCAAGTTCCTCGGGCTGATGGTGGAGGAGCTCGGCGGGAGCAGGGGCCACGAGGAGTACGCCGGGGACGACGGCGGCAGGCTCGGACTCGCGTTCAGGAACCTCGGCGCCCTGCACGCGCACGTGGAAAAGGACCTACCGGCGGGGACCGTCGCCGAGCACGACGTTCAGATTGTGCGAACGCTCGTCGACGAGTGGCGGTGTCACCTGCCGGGCGGCGGCGGCGCGGCGGCGGCGGCGGCTGCGGCTGCGGCGAGCGCGGCTGCGGCGGCTGCTGCGGCGCCCAAGCCGAAGAACGACCCGGACGACGCGCCAATCTCCACTTTCGCGTGACGAGTTTGACTGACGGATGAGCGAATACGACGCGTCGAGAAGGTAACTTTTACAACTTTTTTACGAATCGTCTCGTCTAACCGATGGTGCGAGGCGCGTCCCCGTCCTCGTAGTTCGGCCTCTTGTCCTTGTAGTTGAGCAGGTCGTAGCTCGTGGTCGGGTCCTCGAACGCCTGTCCCCTCAGCCTGCGCGTCATCTTTCCCGTGGACTCGCCGTACACGTGTTGTTTTCCGTGGGTGTACCCGGTGTACCCCGGCGGCTTGTGCGTCCCTCGCATAACCTCCCTCACGTCGTCCTGGATCACGTTCCTCCACTTCTTATCCTCGCCCTTCGTCTTGAACTCCACCTTCACCTCGCCCTTGCTCACGCGGTACGGCAGCGGCACGGGCTCGTACGGGATGACGTGACCGCGGACGGTGGGCTTGATCGTCTGCATCGTGAGCTCGGGCTCGTCGCTGGGCCTTCGCTCCACCAACCCGGGGAGCTGCTCGGCGCGTGCCCCCGCGCGGATCGCGTCCTCGGCGCCCGGCGCGAGCTTGACCGCCGCGCCGTACGTCTGCCCGAGCACGAAATCCTTCACCGGGACGTGTCCGCCGTAGCCGGGGATGCCGCGCTCGCGCTGGCCCGTCTCCGCCTGCGACGCGCCCTGCGGCTTGGGCTCGACAAAATCGTTGAGCGCTCCGCTCTTGGCGAGGAGCGCCTCGGGGCCCTGCGCGACGTCGGCCCGCGCGTGCGTCACGGTCCGCGTCGAGTTGCCGTATGACACGCCGTACGTGTGCTGGCGTCCGTGGAGGTGGCCGGTGTACCCCGGCATCTGACCGTCGTCGCCCGCGTAGTCGTCCGGCGTCGTCTTGACCTCGCGGCCGGTGAAGGTCTTCTTGAGCGAGTACGGGAGCTCGGGGATGGACGCGGTGGGCTTGGCGCGCATGGTGCCCGGGCCGTTGGTTCCGACCTTGACCTCCGACAACCGGAAATCCTTCAGGCCGAGGGATTCATCGAGAAGCGGCTTGCGCTTGCCCAGGTGCGGGGCACCGATGCTCTCGTCCACGGGGAGAGGGAAGTACCCGCCCTCGCGTGGCCCGCGCTGGAGCTTCTGCATGGTGAGGTCCTTGCCTCCGACGGGTCTGCTCTCGAGGAGCTCGACGAGGCCCGCGGGATTGTGCCCCGCGCGCATGGCGATCACCGCTTCCTCCGCGAGCTTCGTGCCCTCGGTGTAGCTGTGGCCGATGATGTGGTTGCGACCTGGGTTGGCACGGGAGGGAATCGGGTCAGCACGCGGGGAGATTCTTGTTTTGGATTGGCGGTAGCAATCGGAAAATGCGCCCCAATTGGGTGAGGGTTCAGGCGCTCACCTGGAATGTATCCGCGGTACCCCGGGATCTTCTCTCCGCGGTTGTAGCCCATGGTTATCGTCCGTGCGATCCCTGTTCGTGCGGTTCGAACAGTGACCCGCGGGGACGGCCGGGGACGTGCCCTTCGGTTGCGGTGATGATCGTCGATAAGCGCGGCAACCGACCATAACATTATGTCCGACCAAAGTTTTTGGATCGGGGCGGACGTTTTTTCGGCGCGGCTAACTTTTACGGGATAGGAGCGGCGGTAGAAAGGAATATTTGCGTCGGGCTCATCTCATCAGTCTCACGATGCACGCTCTCTCCAGGGCTTCGATCCCTTTCTGCCGGGTCGCGCTTCGCAACGCCAGGTCCACTTCCGTATCTACTCGTCGCGCGTCCATCGTGACCATGTCCGCCAGGAAAGGAGGGGTCGCCTCCGACGAAGAGTTCGACGCCTTCATGGCGAAGAACGCCGGAAAAACCGTGCTCGTCGTCGATGCGAGGAACCCCGACTTTACGATCGAACCCGACGACGAGAAGTTCGGGGGCGACGCGGGCACCGCGCCCATCTCCGACTGTGGCACCGCCAAGCGCCCGAACGCGCTCAACATCCCGTTCGACAGAGCCACGGGGTCTCTTCCCGCCGACGGTGTGGAGTCTCTGAACGCCAAGGCCGGCGGGGACAAGGGCGTGCCCATCGTCACGCACTGTGGCGGGGGCGGCCGCGGGCAGAAAGCCAAGGACTACCTCATCGGCCTGGGTTACACCAACGTCGTGAACGGGGGTGGGCCCAAGGTCACCGAGCTCTGGGAGCGCTTCGGATCCCTGTAGAGGGTTGCGAGGGGATGGGGAAAATCTAACGCGGAAAAACGATTAGCCCCTTTTTTAATACCAAATAGGCCCGACCACGCCCACTGCACATGCAATCGCGATGCCGACGGTTCGCGAGTGAACGAGATCTTGCCAGCTAAGCTCAACCCGAACACAACGACGCGCGCGGTCCAACGGGCGCGATGGGGGGCAAGCCGCGTCTCGAATTCCTTCGCGGATGGATCGGGATCGCGATCGTCAACGCGAGGGAGCGCCCCGCGGTGGCGATGTCCTTCGCAGTGGGCGCCGCTGCCGTGCTCCCGGCCGCTTGTGCCGCAGTCACCATCGCCTTCTTCATCTTCGTAGTTTTCTTCGCAGCCCTGAGCTTCCCGATCGGGGTGACCACGGCCGTGTGGTGGGTCAGCACGCGGGTCCTCGTCAGGCATAAAACGAGCGACTCTGAGATCAAGATCGCCGAGCCTTCCGCCAAACCCGAGGCGGTTCCGGCGGCGGATCCACGGCGCGGCGCCGTCGCGCGCCGCGAGCTTCCGGTCGACGTCGACGACGACGCCCGCGCGCTGGCCACGCCCCGGCCGCACGACCCCTTGTCCACCACGATGACCACGATGAGCGCGGAGGACCTGTCCACCACGCTCACATCCGCGGGATTGTCCGACGGCGAGCAAGACGACGAGGCGAACGACCCCACCGCGTGCCTCACCCACCGCGGGCTCGACCTGAGGGAGATCCCGTTCAACTTTCTCCCGAATCTCGCGTCGCTGCGTCGCGTGCGAGTGCTCGACCTGGGGGGGAACGAACTGTCGCAGCTCCCCGGGCTCGAGCTCCTCGCCGGGACGCTACAGCACCTGAGGCTGTCGAGGAACTGGTTCGCCGCGGTGCCTCCCGAGGTGAAGGAGCTCAAGGCGCTGCGGGAGCTGGACATGTCCCGCAACTTTGTGCGCAACACGGAGGACGCGCTGCCCGTCGCCGCGCTGGCAAAGCTGGAGCACCTGCGGGTCCTGGACTTTCGGTACAACCGCAAGCTGTTCAAGCAGGAGACGGTGGATGCGTTGCGGACAAAGATACCGCAGGCGGAGGTTGTCAAGGTGACGGTGAGCTTCCCCGCGCCGGAGGGTTCCTTCGTGGGCTCCAGGCCCAGCGACAGGGACGCGACCACGCTCCGCGCGCAGCTGGAGCCGTGGAGCACGCTCGCGCTGCGTCGCCGCCTCGTGGAGGACTTCGGGGAGCCCCCGACGGACCCGGAGACGACGCAGCGGCCGGAGGTCATGGCGCGGCTGCTCGAGCTGTACGAGGAGGAGGGCGGCGCGGCGGGTCGGCGCGCGGTTAGGGTGAGCGGAACGCCGGTGAGCGTCGGGGCGCGAGACGCGTTACTCGCGGAGCTGCGGGAGTGGAGCGCGCGGCGCAAAAAAGGGGCGAAGGGGCACCAGCAGGAGCGACCGTCCATCTCCGCGGAGTCCTACATGATCATCAGGTCCCCGACCGACTTCGAGGCCAAGCTGGGTGCGGGCAGCAGGAAGGCGCGGCTGGCGGCGGATAAGTTTGCCAAGTACGCCAAGCTGTGGGAGCTCGCCGAGGCGGCGCTGCGGGAGGTGGACCCGGCGTTCGCGGACAGCTTCACCGCCCTCGCGGTCACCCACGGCTTCCGCGGGTCCCCGCACATCGATAAGCAGAACATCGGGCCGTTCTACGGGCTGGCGTTGGGGGACTTTCCCGCCGGGAGCGGAGGGGTGTGCGTGGAGTGCGACGCTCGCACCGTCGCCGTGGTTGACACCAGGGAAAAGTTGGGCAAGGTGGACGGACGGTTCCCGCACTGGGTGGCGCCGTACCGGGAGGGATCGGAGAGGTACTCGCTGATCTATTATCAGACCATGGGGGAGCCGACGCCGATCACCACGGCGGTGTTCGGAGCGGACGCTCAGCTCGCCGCGTTGGACGAGGAATAGACGAGCACGCCCTTGAAACGGAACGCAAACTTCGCGAATATTTATTGAACATAACGCATTTTGAGGGTTACGCCCACGACCACACCGACCCGCGCGATATAGGTATGGATGCATCGCTCGCCGCGTGGTCGCTCTCGGCGCGCGTGTCCGCGTGTCATCGCGTGATTCGCGTCGCGCGAACCGTCCGGAGGCCCGACTCGACCGGCGCGTGTCGGCGTTGGACCACCGCGACGACGAGCCCCGACTCTTCAGGAATCACGAGCCCGAAGGACGCGCGCCGTGCTGCCGCGGGAGCGAGACGGATGGCGGAGGATGCCGCGGAAACGGCGGCTGTCCTCGCCACGACGGCCACCTTGCGGAAGAACGCCCGCCGGCTGGCCCGATACGCGCGGTGGGGCGACGGCGTGAAGGGGTTCATGGAACCCGGGCTCCTTCGTCTCTTGCTCGCAATTGATGACTTGCAAGCGGAGCTCGGCGTGTCCGGCGCCCTCGCCGAGGTCGGCGTGTACCACGGCAAGAGCTTCGCGCCTCTCGCCTTACTCCGTCGTCCGGGTGAGACGTGTGTGGCGGTGGACTGCTTCGATGCGCAGGAACACAACGTCGACGAGAGTGGCGTCGGGAGCAGAGACGCGTTCCTTCGCAACTTGGAGGCGGCCGTGCGCGAGTGCGCCGACGACAAGGGGAACGAAGAGGAGAGAGAGACGGTCGGGGGCTACGACGACGACGAGAAGGAGGAGTATGAGGAGGAGTATGAGGAGGAGGAGGAGGAGGGTTGGCTCGCGATCATCGAGGGAGACTCCACGGCGGTGGATGCGGGGAACTTGACAAACGCCGCCGGCGGTCCCGTCCGGCTGTTCAGCGTGGACGGGTGTCACACCGCGGAGGTCACCGCGTCCGACGTGGACCTCGCGTCTCAGTGCCTTCACCCGGACGGCGTCGTGCTGGTGGACGATGTGTTCAATCCCGACTGGCCGGGAGTCGTCACCGGCCTGAGCAAATGGTGCACCGAGGTGAAGGGCACCGACTGGGAGCTTGTGCCGTTTGCGATTGGGTTCAATAAGGTTGCAATGTGCCGGCGGGATACACACGCGACGTACCTGACGGCCACCAAGGACGCGGGCGAGCGTCCGTACGGCGCGAGGGTGAGGAAAACGGCGGAGTTTCTCGGGTGGGAGTGCGTGGTGCTGTCACACGGGTGGATCGCAACGTTCCACGCCAACGAGTAGTGAATAGCCTAATACCTCCGTACCTTCGTAACAGCCTACGGGGCTAATATCGTCTGGCCGTCCCTAATTATTTCCGAAACTCCTCCATAAACTCCCCCGTGTACGTCTGCAGCAGCGGCCTGTTGACCACCCGTCGTCGCGCCACCGTCCTCGAAGCCTCCCTGCTCTCGTCTACCCTCTCCCCAGCACCCACAACCACGAGGTTGGGTCCAACCGTCCACGCAACGATGGCGCCACCCAAGAATCCGCCAAAGTGCCCCCAGTTATCGATCCGCTTGCTCATCAGACCGAACATGGCGTTGAGGCCCACGGACCCGAGCAGGTTCTGGAACACCTTGTCGCCGTAATCCCCGAACAGGTCCCTGTGCCTGTTGAGGTAGATGCCGAGTGCGCCCACTAAGCCGAAGATTGCAGACGACGCCCCGACGGCGTTGTTGGGACACCTCTTGTACGAGAGGAAGTTACCCAGCAACCCCGACCCCAAATACACCGCCATGAACTGCTCCCTGCCAAACTGCCTTTCCACCACCGGCCCGAGGTTGTTGAGCGACATGCAGTTCACCATGAGGTGCATGGGGGAACCGTGCAGTAGCAGCGGGGTGAGCAGCCTCCACACCTCGCCCTGCGCGATGTTGGCGTTCACCTTGGCGCCAACCGCGGTGAACGCGTGACCACTTAGCAGCTGCAGCACGTACCCGCCAGCCGTGGCCCAGAGGAGCGCGTCGGTGAGCGCGCGGTTGGGATCCCCGGAGGTTAAGGATCTGCCGTCGTACCGTCGACTCGGGGGGCGCTGGTCATAGTAGAGCGTCGACGCGCCAAGCGCGAGGCCCGAGGTCACCGAGATCGCGTGCCCCGGGTTGTGGGATAGCGTCGCGGCGATGTTTCGCCCGATCGCGTTCACCCCAGAGGGCAAACGCGAGTGCCCAGTGCGCGCGCCCGAGTCGATCCCGCGCAACGATCCGAGTCGACGGCCGCTTCTCCGTGTGCCGTCCCCGCCGTTCGACGAAGGAGGAAGCCAGCCCGGGCGTCCACCGCCCCCAGCCGCGGCCGCCGCGGCGTTCCACCACACCGTCATGACTCCGATACGAGCGACGACCGTCCGGACGAATGATCCGGATGCCGCGCGGCGTCCGCTCCGATCGATGCCGACCCGGAAATGATTGGATCTCTGTTTTCTGATGGCCGAACGCGTTTCATTGGCTGCGAAACAGTCACCAAATCTGTTCCAAGCGTGAGTGTTTGCTTGTGGTTTTCAAAGGCGTGATTATGGTTAACTTTTAGACTAATTTAGACTAATCTTTGTACTATTTCTGAGGCGCGTCCTCGAAGCCGCTCGGATGTCGTGCGCGCTGCATCGATCGAGGAGGACGTTCCCATCGTTGAGGAACCTTGACCTCTCCTCGACGTCACCTGTGCGCCGGCGTCGCGATCGCTTCGGGACCTCCCGCGCGTCTATTCATCGGTCTAATCCAGCATGGAGAGCAGACGGTCAAACGGGCTCACGAGCTGCGGCAGAAGGCTGAGGAACACCGCCCCGCCCAGGACGGTCTTCAGCGGCTCCTGCCCGGGGAAGCTGCCGTGCGGGATATTGTTCAACACAAACACCCCGAACGCCGCCGCCAGTCTCGCTTTGTTCTTGTTGTTATAAGATTGGTGATACCACTCCGCGTCGTACCACCGCTTGGGCTTCTCAACCTTGGTGTACACGGTCCGGCCCCGCGTTCGTTCCACGCGCTCGATCGCCGCCATCACCGCCCCTAACTGGGTTTCGTTTTGGGGCCACACCGCGCTCTGGTACTGCGCGGACATGGGCACGCACGGGTCGTGCTGCGCCATGAACAGGTCCAAGAGCTTCGCGTAGGACACGACGGTATTGTCGAAATCGATCTTGACCGCCTCCGTGTGCCCGTCGCCGGCGCACACCGACGCGTAGGTCGGATCGGCGCGGTCGCCCCCCGTGTATCCCACCCTTGTCTTGACGACTCCCGGAACCGAGGAGAAGGTCTCCTCGGGGCTCCAGAATCATCCAAGCGCGAACACGGCGGTCTCGATGGACGACGTCGACGTGGCCGTCTCCGATGCGGAGGTGCTCGCGGTCTCGTTGGAGGCGGCGCGGCACCTCGGGCTTGGGCGGACGTGAGAGGGCTGAGACCTCGCGCCGGGGCGAAGGGAGAGAGTGCGCCAGGAGCGCGACGCCCCGAGACCTAAACCCGGGACGTGGACGCCAGACGCGACAGCGGCCATCTCTCTCCGGATGTGCGTCGAGAGATTTGGCACGGCCGAGATCTTATCTTTGCCAGTTGGCACTTCTTCTTGCACGACGATGGCGCCTTGCTTCGCCGTCGCATCAGGCGCGCGTATCGGCCCCGCGTCCCTCGGCGCCCGCCCGAGGGCCGTGCGTCGTCGTCGTACTGTTGTCGTCCGAGCCGAAAAGGAGGGCGACGATGTCGGCGTCGGACTCAAGAGCGTCTGGTACGGCGCAGAGGCGTTGGGGAAGGTCGTAGGGGCCAACAAGGAGAGGCCGTCCAGCACCGGGGGGTCATCCTCCGCGGCGGTGGCCGAGGCGATGGCCAAGAACGGGGGTAAGCTCGAGCGCGAACAGGTTGTCGCCTTACTCAAGGAAGACTACGACCAGTCGTACTTCGTCAGCGGCGTCGGTGAGCTCGCCGCCTACGATCCGGACTGCGAGTTCGCCGATCCGTTCGTCTCGTTCAAGGGCGTCGATCGGTTCAAGCAGAACGTGGGCAACCTCGGGGGGATGATGCGGGACATCGACCTCAAGATCACCGGCTGGGACGAGCGCGCGAACGAACTCGAGACGTCCTGGAGGTTCTCCTGCGTCCTCGACCTCCCGTGGCGTCCGAAGCTGGCCGCGGCGGGCGGCACCACGCACGTCTTCGACCCGACCACCGGCGTAGTCGTGCGGCACGTCGAGCGCTGGGACGTGCAGCCGGGCAAGGTGGTGAAGCAGCTCCTACTGCCGTCGTCCAAGATCCCCGAGAACCGCGTGGAGGTGTTCATGTTCGCCATGTCCGACGGGGACCTCTTCGGCATGTGGCTCGCGGTGACGCCGGCGATTGTTCGGTTCTGCGGTCCGTGGGTGGCGGTGTCCCTCGCGTTCGGGGCGATCGGCCTGGACGCCGACGGGGGACCGCTCGGGGCGATCGACTCGCTCGCGTGGTGGCTGCTCCTGGCGGCGGTGGGCGGTGAGGTGGCCAGGTTCTTCAAGGGGATCATCGGGAGCTGAGTGTTTGCTTTGCGCGTAACTTGGTCGACAGAGGTAAAAGAGGCGTAAAAGAGGTGCTCTCGTTAAAGGTTTACTCTCGTTTACACGCAAAGTCGTTCGGTTCAGCTCTTATCGGTTCAGCTCTTACGCGCCCTCTTCTCGGCGCTGCGGCGGGGCGGGGACGGCGGCGCATCCTCGTACCTCGCGGGCATCTTCCTCTTCTGCTCGCGCTTCGCGGGCCTCACGCCGATGGGCTGTCCGTCGGGCCCGAGCGTCACCTCCGGAGCCTTAGACCGGGGCGTGTCCAGCAAACCAACCTGCTGGAACACCTCCGCGGCAGCCTTCGCCGCGGGCGCGGCGGCGGCGGCAGCCTCGCTCGCCGGCGTGGTCCCGCAGAGCTCCTCCTGACGCTTTGCCAGAGCCTTGCGCAGCTCCAGCATCTCGGTCACCTCCTCCCTCAGCTTCAGCCACGCCGTGCACACCGCGCGGGTCGACACCACCGGTGGCTTCACCCCGAGCTCCTCAACCGCAGTCTCGATCCTCCGCACGCCCCTCGCGCCGCCCGCGCCGACAGCCGCGGTGGCCATCTCGCCAGCCACCGCCACGACGTGCACGCCGCGCGCGTACACGCCCGCGGGGGGCCTCTTGTCCGCACCCTCCGCCGTGGGCAAGGACGGCCGCCCCTCCTCGTGCTCCGCCTCCGCCTCTTCCCGCATCTCGTCGACGTCGATGCTCAAACGCGTCTGATCCACCCTGTAGGGGTTGAACGCGGCGGCGGCCCTGTTGCTGAGCGCCCTGGCCTCCAGCCGGCGTCGCTCCTCGATGGCCTTGACCTCGTCGAGGATGGCTCGCTCCTCCCGCTCGAGCGCGTTGGTCCGCTCCATCTGGTCCCCGAGCGCGAGCTTGCGATCGATCTCGTGCCGACTGTTGAACGGATCCTTGATGATGGGGTGCGCTGCCGCCTCCTCGGGGTTATCCGCGCGGGCCTCCAGGAGCTTACGCGCGATGGCGTAGTACCTGTCCTTCATCTCCTCCACCGTGCGCTCCTTCTCCCTGTCCCACCTGTCGTGCACGACGAGAAACCTGAGGTCAAACCTCGCGAGCAGGTCGAAGAGGTAATCGGTCTCCTCGCGCGACCAGTCCTGATCGAATTGGAGGAGGTTCTCGTACTCCTCGTCGTTGTACATGACCATGTCGACCTTCTTGTTGTACTTGGAGAAGGCGTAGTCCCCGCCGACGTCGCCGCCGTTGCTTCCGGGCAGCAGCGTGCCCCCCGTGCCCGTCTTGACCCAGTGCTTCAGCGTGAGGTTGTCCGTCCTCGCGCTGTTCTTGAAGGGCTGCCACGACCACGCCACCTTCCTCGCGGACACCTTGCGCTTGTCCTTCAGGCCCGCGTGCGTGGGCACGACGGACGCGAGGGCATCCGGTTGATTGTCCCGCATGATCTGCCACGCCTCGCGCGAGATGCCCTCGGGCTTCTTCTCGGCAGGGCCCTTGGTCTTCTTCGCCGCGGGCGCCTTCGCCGAGCCTTTGATGCCCATGATGTCCTTTATGTCCGCCATCGCGAACGGTGCGGACCTCGCCGGGTTTCGGTCCGGGTCTTCGCGCGCTGTATCGCCTCCGACGAGGGGTTTGGACTCGACCGGTGGTCGCGGTCACGACGCGCGGGATCGATCGGCGCGACGCCGTCGACCCGGATTATGGCCCGAATCGAGTCAGTCGCGGTGGTTCAAACCCTGCCCATTTTGAATCGTCGAAATCCTCACTGAAGTCTCATACGATTTGATTTGCTGCTTTTCCCTGCTTGCATTTTCCCGCTCAGTTCACGCCGCGCCGGCCTCCGAGGCAGCGCAGCGCAGCTCCGGCGGCCACCTGCCACGATGGCGTCAACCGCGGTGAACCCGCTCACGTATCTGGAGAAATACGTCGAGGGTGCGTGCCCGCCCCCCCACGATCTCGTGCTAACCCTAAAATCCAAAATCCAAATTGGCCCAACACACCCGGTCGCTGACCCCGCGTGCGCCCCTTTTTTTCGCAGTCTCCTCCTCCCTCCCGGTCGAGCTCCAGCGCGTGGTGCACACGATCAAGGACATCGACGAGCGCCTGGTGACCCTAAAGAACGAGACGAAGGAGCGGGTCGACGCGTGCCTCGCGATGCCGAGCGCGTCGTCACGGCAGGCGAGCGCGGATGACATCGACGCGACGAACAAAGCGAGGCACGAGATCGAGAAGAACCACGCGGACATCATCCAGCTGTCCACGGAGAAGGTCAGGCTGGCGCACATAGCCATGGAGATGATCCAGTTCAACATCGGCGCCCTGGACAAGGAGCTCAACCCGTTCACGCAAGAGATGAAGGAACGGAACGAGGCGGGCTTCGAGGATGAGTTCGCGGTGGATGCGGACACCCCCGCCGCGGGGGGCGCGCTGGACCCCATGACCATGGCGTTCATGTCCGGGCACGACTTCGACCTCGGCGGGGGTAACGCACCGTCCATGCAGTATTCGCACCAGCAGCCGAAGAAGTCGCACAAGAAGAAGGCGCCGGTGCCGCCCCAGCCGGGCGAGAGGGTTGCGGCGAACATCGGCGAGGTGTCCGGCGATCCCGGGGCTCAGGAGTGGATCGTCGCGGTGGTGGTGGCGCACAAGCCGGAGGAGGGCGCCTACGAGGTGATGGACGCGGACGAGGAGAGCGACGACGGCAGCGGGCAGGTGTACCACATACCGGAGGACCTGGTCATCGCCATGCCCCGGTCGGCGCTGTGTCGCGAGGGTCAAAACTTCCACCCGGGCACCGTCGTGCTCGCGGTGTATCCCATGACGACCACGTTCTACCGCGCGGTCGTGGTGCAGAGCGCGAGGAAGCTGGGCAGCGAGTACGGGGACTTTCTCCTGGAGTTTGAGGACGACGGGGACGCGGACGGGCTGCCGCAGAGGCCGGTGCCGTACATGCACGTGGTCAAGCACCCACAGTATAGGTAGTACGAAGGTAACTCTTTGGTGTTTTAGTAGACGCGTGTGTATCGAAAAGAAGCGAGTCGCGGGAAGCGCGGTGAGCGACGCCGTCGTTCCCTCACACGATCGTCGAGGTCCGCAGCAATCTCCTGCCGCCCGGGCGGTTCACGCCGCCCCCCGGGCGGTTCACGCCGCCCGCGCCCGGGCCTCGACCGCCGACGACGGTGCGGCTTGTGCCGACGACGGTGGGCGCCGGACGGCCGTAAGGGCCGACGATACCGCCGGCCGGGCCGGTCGGGAAGACCCGGGGCACGCCGCCGAAGCTGACGGTGGGTACGACGGCGACGGAGCGGGCGACGCCGAGGAAAGGGTCGACCACTCCTATCGCGCCCTGCCTGCGTTTGAGGGGAGCTCTCGGTCACGACGGGGCGCGCAAAGCGGTGGCGAGGCATAGGCGGGGATCGAGCGCTCACCCGTACAGGGGTCCGCGGAAGGGACCGTAATACATCCCTCCCTGACTGCTCGCCATCTGACCCGCGACAGGACGCGCGCACAGGACCGCCAGGAGAAGCACGACGACGTTTCTCGGCATAAGGGAGGAGGAAACTTTCTTCTCCTGGGAAGAGGAGAGGGCCACCGACGGGTTGGCGTCGGAGTCGAGGTGCGGTCGTCGTCGCGCGGACCGCGGGGGCTGAGGAAAGCGGCGGCGGATGGGAAACGAGTGGCTCGAAGTCGCGCGTGGGCGCGTGTGGGCGCGTGTGGGCGTGGCGATCGAAAGAAAGCGCGACGAAGACGACTCCCGACGCCTTCACAACGTCCGAGAAGAGAAACCCGAGTTCACTGGCTCCCAGTTCTACCAGTCTGCCGGCCGGTGACCGACGAAATCAGATGCGCGGGAAAAGAGAGAAGATTTGAACGTGAAAGCACCCGGCCAAAACGTTTTCGTCGACGCTTCCCCTCCGCGAATTTTTCGGCAAAATTGGCAACCGGATCAGAAGGCTTCAGCCCGAACCGGTATTCTTGGGTTTAGCCGGGTTAAAAAGTGCGCCGGTGATCCGACTCAGCACCAATTTTGCACTGAAAATCTTGAAATCTCCCCGCAGAACGGCCTCCGCACCTATTGGAATTCGCGCATTTCGCACGAAAAAAACAAGCCAGGCAATTTGCCGAGTTGTTATTCGCCATCGGAAGCCCGACCAACAAGAACATCCCACGTGTCCATCTCGCGATTCCCCTTCGTCGTTTGCGGGAATTTTTGGAGCGACTCGAAAATACCGCTCGTCGTATGAGCTTTCACCCTGAAGTGGACTCCAACTGCGGGGCCTTTTTCGTTGTAACCACGTTCGATTTATCCCATTTCCCGCGTTTGCTCCCTGCTTTTCCGGTTCCGTCGGGCGCGTCATCGGCGGCTCGTTCACTCGCAATCGCGCGCGCGGCGACTGACAGTGACCCGTCGTCGTCCGCACTTCGTGAACAGGACACCTCGTAGTGTCCGTACGTCCGCGTGCCCAGGCCCGCGGACGCAGCGCAAGCGTTCAAGCGCTCGCGTTCGTGGACGTGCCGTTGAGCCATCCGGTCGCCTCGCCCGGTTGTAAACCCAGTAATCGCGGGGTGTTTTTGAAGCACGCCGCCCCGACGAACGCCGGTTCTCGACGCGACGAGCGCAGCGTCGACCCGGTCTTCGCGAATTTTCACACGTGAGGTACCCAAGCGTACCTTTCGTGCCCAATTCGAGCAGCGAACAGCGTCGCCGCTCGAGCGATTGCGTGGAAAGTCCCATCGGGCAGACCGCATCGCACGCCAGATTCACGCCATGGCGACCTCTGGGCAGCAGCACCCGGAAGCCGCGCACGCGCCCCCGCAGAGGTGAGTTTTTTGTACTATCCCCTTACGCCGGGAAACTTGACGACGCGAAGAGGCGTTCGCGTCCGGTTTTGGGTTTTCCTCGCGAGGCGCGCGGCGCCGCCACGCGCGATTGTTCGCCCGTCCCGCGGAAAAACAACCGCACTTCCGCCCCTTCACGGCGCCTGGGACGCGGTTCAAACTTTCGACGTTCGCATTTGAAACGCGTGTTCGAAGCCGGCAACCGACTCGACTGGCCGGACGCGGGTCGGGATCTGGCCGTGTGTAAGGTCCAGTGTGTTCTCCGGTGACCGTGCGGCCGTTCGCGCGACCCGGGCGGCGCCAATCACCGCGCGATTGCGCCCGCGGCTCCCGTCCGACTCGGCCGTCCCAGCCCGATGAAACCGGACGTGTCACTTTCAACGTTCACTTTCGACGCGCAATTCTCGTTTTGGGTTTGACCAATTCCAAACCGGGGAACCGGGCTGAAACCGAAGGGAATTTTCAGACACCGAGTTGGGAAGATTCGACGCGAAACTAACCGGCGCCCGCTCACCCCGCCGTCCCTCGTTTCACAGCTCGGCGCAGGCTCAGGCCAACGCCTACCACGAGCAGATGAAGGCCAACTACGTGGCGGCTTACGCGGCCAACCCGTACCTGCTCCACCCGCAGATCATGGCCATGAACGCCTTTGCGTCTGCGGCTAACCCGCACCCGCCCAACCTGGTGGAGGTGCAGACGCTCCTGAAGCGCTACGAGCACATGACGCAGGGCATGCAGAAGGTGCCCTCGCTGAAGGAGCTCAACGCGAGGGCGCCGCCGTACGCGCCCCCGGGCGTCGTGGACGCCGCACAACATCCTCTGCCGCCCGCCGTCAAGGTTCCCCCCGCCGTCGACGCGCCGACTGAGGAGCCGGCGGTGACGGGCGCCGGGGAGGAGGATGCGGAGGGGATGCCCGCGCCGTGCGCCGGCAAGGTTTGCGCCAACTGCCGAACGTCCAAGACGCCGCTGTGGCGTAACGGTCCGTTGGGTCCGAAGACGCTGTGCAACGCGTGCGGAGTGAGGTTCAAGCTGGGCAAGCTCCCGCCCCCCGGCGGCTGGCCCCCGGGGCACGTGCCGCCGCCGCCGCCCCCTCGCAAACGACCCGCGCCGCTCGACTCGAACGGGCAGCCGGTGAAGCGAAGCAAGGTGGAGAAGGGCGCCCTGGAGAAGGATGGGGAGAAGGTGAAGAAAAAGCGACGACCGCGGTTGGCGCCGGACCTCGAGGCTGAGGAGGGTGGGGAGTACCTGAGAGCCGGGAAGGTTGCCAAGAGCTCGGCGCTGCTGACGGATTACGACGGCGCCGTGCTCCTGATGGTCCTCGCCGGCATGTACTCGCACTGATTCCAACGTCCCGTGTGTGCGTGCATTACCGCACGACGGCGACGCCGGCGCCGCCGCGTGCAACGACGCACACGGAACGAGCCCTGTTGTACCACAAGCCCATGTACCTGTACCTCCCCATTATGCTCCTCGAGTTCTTCAGGAGGGTGCGAACGCGCTACGACGCGAGACTCGGCGACTGAGACACCGTCGCCGATGCACCCCCCGGCTCTCCTTCCGCCCCGTGAGGTTGGGACACCGACTGTACCCGAATGAAAGCGGTGCCCCTGGCGGGGAGGTTGAGGAGAGATGTACGGATAACTGTATCGATATTCGGGTCGTGAACCGCCCGCATTCTTTCCTTCAAACGTAGCTCTCACAAAGTGATGTAAAGAAAACCGCTCATCGAATGAGCGAGTACATAAAAAAATTAAGGCGAGAGTCTACTGATGATGAACGAATTCACTAGTGGATGTCCATGAAGCGGTCCATACAAACCGAGAGCGCCGCCATCGTCGCGCAACCCATCGCCATCCCCTCTTTCCCGCCGCTGCGGGCCATCACGCCGCCTGTGAAACACCCAGCGTACGCGCTGTTGTAGATGTCGTGCTTGGCCCTGGTCTGCTCGATGACGCACTCGGATCCTGAGTATAGCGCGCCGAACGCCGCGAACCCTTTCGCGTACGACCACGACTTGGAGAGGCTCTGCCGTCCGTAGTTGCGCAGCGTCTGCATCACCCCGAGCTTTTCCTCCCCGGGCTGCATCGGCTCGAACGCGCCGAAGAAGATGCCCATGCCCGCGCCCAGCACGCCCCCCATGACGCACGACAGCACCATCTTGACCAAGCAGTTGTTGTTCATCACGTCGTCCATCATCATCTGCTCCTGCGTCGGCAGCTCCACCTTCTTATAGCGTCTCGGAGCCTCCTTGCCGCCCGATCCCTGACCCGACCCCGAAGGAGCCGCCGCCGCCTCCGACGCCGCGGGCTCGACAATGGTGTCCCGGGGGGTCGACGTCGACGCGAGAGGAGGCCTATTCGACTCCTCCTCCATCCTCGCCACAGCCAACCCGTACTTGCGCACCGCCTTCGCCAGGAGCCCCATGTCGGCGCGCCTTTGATCTGCGGCTGAGGTGCCCTCTCAACGAAGGCTGGCGGCTTTTCACCAGCAGACCAGTTCACAGGCTGGGCGGGCTGCAATTTCGTCTCATCGATTGAAAGAATAGTGCGCTGCTACCTCGGACTGTCGTCGTCCGATCCGGCATAGGACGACGCCGCTCCACCGCGGATGAGGTCCAACACGTCCCTCGCGTTCGCCAGCTCCTGGTCCAGCGCGTCCCTCGCGCCCGAACCCCCCCTCCTCGCGCGACCCGAACTTCCCCCGCCAGCCGCGTCCTCGTCGTAAGGGTAGTCGCTCCAGTCGTGAGCCCGCCGCGGACGCTCACGCTCCCGCCGCTGCCTCGAGCCGCCACCTCCGGACGACCTCCCGCGCCCGGCGAGCGGAACCCTAGGGTCCGGGTCCACCGCGTCGCCCCCGACGCCCTCGGCGAAGTGACCGCGGAGGGTGGGCGACTCTCGAAACGCAGGCGACTCGGCGGGCGACGGCGAAGCGGACCTGCTCCGGTACCTGCTCCGGACCCGCTCCGAAGCCGGAACCCGTCCCATCGCCGCCGCCGCAGCCTTGGCCGCGGTGGACGGCGCGGGGTGGGTTGGCGCGGGCGGTGGCCTGGAACCCGTGGGGCGTTGTCCCGGGTTGACCGCGGATGTTGACCCCGGGTTGAACGGCGCGGGCGCGGAGGACGTCCAAGACGATCGCGGCGTGTCACCGGGAGTATCCGCGGGGGTGGACGTCGTCGTCAAACCCCCCCTTCCGCTTCGGTGCCCCACGTGTACCTCGAGGGCGGCGCGGAGCCGGTCGATCTCATCCCTCGCGTCGTTGAGCTCGGCGACGCGGCGCGCGGCGGCGGCGGCGGCGGCGTCCGCCCGGTCAGACTCCCGCGCGACGTTTCTCTGCGCGGCTTCCAGCGCGAGTTGCTGCGCCTCGAGCGCCGCGTTCAACTCCCCGAGCCTGCCTTGGTCCATGTCCAGCTGTGCCTCCGCGGCGTGCGAGGTGAGCGCGTTGGCCGCGTGAGCCGCCGCGAGCTCCTCGCGGACGTGCGCCAGGTCCGCCTCGGCGACAGCCTGCGCCCGCTTAGCCACCCTGACCGTCTCCTGCGCCGCGCGTTTGGTCTGCTCCGCAACCGTGTGCGCCCCCTGAAGCGCCTGGAACGTCTCCGTGACCCGCCGCCGCAGCTCGGCGTTCTCAGCCTCGAGCGATTCCACCTCCTTCCGGGCAGCCTCGGTCCCCTCGTCGAGACCGCTCGTCGAGACCGTCGTCGTCGAGACGGTCGTTTTAACCGCACGCTCCAGCTCGTGTCGAAGCGTCGCGACTGACCGCTCCAGCTCGCTCTCGCGTTCCCCTCGCGCCCGTCGCTCCGCATCCGCTCGCCTCTCCGCCGACGCGGCGGCGCGCTCGGCTGAAGAAAGGCGGGCGCGAAGGTCCGCGGATGCGAGCTCGGCCGTCTCGTTCGCGACGCGCAGGCGCTGTTCGGCGTTGGCGACTTTGCGCTCGGCGTCCGCGAGCTCCCGCGCGTTTCGCTCCGTTTGCGATTCGTCAACCTCGAGCGAGGCGATTCGGGTTTTAAGCGCGTTCGTTTCGTCGCGGGAAAGCTCCAGGTCGCGCTCCAGTTGCGTCACGCGTGACTCCGCGAGGGCGGCGGCGTCGGCGAGCTGCCCCTCGAGGCGCTTACGCACCGCGTCCGTCGCATCCGCGCTCTCCGCGGCTTCGCTCTGCGTCTGGATGAGTTTCCGGTGCATCTCCGCGAGTTCCTCGCTCGCGCGCTCGAGCCGCCTGGAGTGCTCGGATGCTTGCGCGCTTTGCCGCTCGTTGGCAGCCGTCAACGCCCTCTCCGTCTCCCCGAGCTTGGTCTCCAGCCGTTGGCGTTTGGCCTCGGACTCGGCCGCGGCGTTGTCGGCGTCCCGCCTGGCGTCGTCCAGCTCAGCCGTGAGGTCGTTGAGCTCGGCTCGCAGATCCTCCTCGCGGCGAAGCGCCTCCATCGCGGCAGCCTCCGGCAGCGCCGCCCCTTCCCTCTCCGCGGCGGCAGCCTCAGCCTCGGCGGCGAGCGCCACGATGCGCTCCTGCGCCATCCGCAGGTCCTTCATCGCTCGCTCCTTCTCGCGAGCGTCGGCGCGGGCGCTGCCCTTGGCGGCTTTGAGCTCGGTGTCGCAGAGGAGAAAATCTTTCCTCACCCGCTCCAGCTCCCGGTTCGCGACCCTCAGCTGATCCTCCGCGGTCGTGGCGCGGCGTGTCGCCGTGTCGGCGTGTCGGCGTGTCGCCGCCGCCTCACCTTCCGCGGCGTCGGCAGCCTCCGCCGCGGCTCTGGCTCGCTCCGACTCAGCCTTCGCAACCTCGGTCTGGGCCTCGAGCTCGCGCCGAAGCTCCTCAATCTTCGAGGCGTGTTCCTTCCTATCGCGTTCCAGTTGCGTGTTGAACTCCTTTCTGGCCTCGTCGAGGTGTGTGCGTGCCGCCGCGGAGGTTTCGTTAGCAGATTTGAACATGTCGTCGATGGACTCCAGCTCGATGGATTTCTCCCTCAGCGCCTTCTCCGCGTCCTTCATCTTAGCCTCCGAAGCGGCAGCCCTGGCTTCGGCGTCCTTCACCTTAACTTCTGCGGCTGTGACCCTCATCTCGGCGTCTCTGATCTTGGCTTCGGAGTCTTTAAGGTTGGAACTCTCCACCTCCTTAGCCCTCGCCTCTGAAGCCATAGCCTTGGCCTCAGCATCCTGAGCCCTCGCCTCTGCAGCCGTGGCCTCGAATTCGGCATCCATGAGCTTAACCTCTGCCGCTGAAGCCTTATCTTGGGCATCCTTAACCTTACCCTCTGCTACCGCAGCCTTGGCCTCAGCATCTTTGATCCTGGCATCAGAATCCTTAAGCTTGGCGTCCTGTTCGGCGATTCTTTCTTTAGCCTTGGCGCGGAAGTCCTTCGCCTTGCCGAGGTTATCGTTTGCAGAGTCGAGCTCCTTCTTCACAGCCTCGAGCTCCTTCTTCACAGCCTCGAGCTCCTTCTTCACAGCCTCGAGCTCCTTCTTCACAGCCTCGAGCTTCTTCCGAAGCGCAGCCTCCTCAGCCTTGACGGACTCGAGCTCTGCCGTCCTGGCGTCCAGCTGGCCCGAGAGTTCAATCTCGAGCTCGCCCACCTCGGACTCGATCCGCTCGTTCAGCTCCCTGACCCGCTCCTCGTATCGGGCAACCTCTGCGGCGCGCGACGCGTCACTCTCCTGCGCGTTTCTCCTCGCCTCAATCAGCGTCTGCCTCGCGCTCTCCGCGTCCCTTCGAGCCGCGTCCAACTCCCGCGCGCTCGCGGCGAGCTTACCCTCGTGCTCCTTCTCCTTGGATTCAGCCTCGGAGAGCCGAGCCTTGGCCTTGTCGCGAAACTCTTTCGCCTTTGCGAGCTCCGCGTCTCGATCCGAGAGCGCCCTCCTCGCGGATTCGAGCTCCGCGTTCGCCTTTGACAGCGAAACCTTACGCTCGTTCGCCGCAGCCTCCGCCGTGGCGGCCGCCACCTCGCGCGCCTCCGTCGTCCTCTTCCGCTCGGACGCGAGGTCAGCCTCCAACGACGTCGCCCTCTTCCGCTCGGAATCGAGTTCAGCCTCCAACGACGTCGCCCTCTTCCGCTCGGAATCGAGGTCAGCCTCCAGCGACGTCGCTCGCGCCCTCGCCGCGTCGAGCGACGTCTCTGACGAGGATTTCTGACGAGCGATGTCTCTGACGACGAGGAGCTGCTCGGCCCGGAGCGCCGCCAGCTGTGCGCCCGTTTCCTTCTCCTGGCGCTCCGCAGTCGCGAGCGCGCGCTCGGCTGCTTCGGCCCTCGTCGTCGCGGCGGCTTCCCGCGCGGCCGCCTCGGATTTGAGTTTGGAAACCTCCGCCTTGGCTTCGTCCAGCTGTGCGCGTGACTCGTTCCGCTCCTGCTCGATCCCCTTACCCTTCTCGATGGCCTTCCGGAGTTTCTTCTGGTTCCACTCGCACTTCTCCTCCGCGTTCTTCGCGACGGTCCTGGCCTCGTTCAGCTCCGCCGCGAGCGTCGCGACGTCAGCCGCCGCGGACTCCGCCGCCGCCGCCCTCTGCTCGGCGGCTTTGAGTCTGGCGTCCGCGAACTCCTTCGCGGCGACGGCGCGACTCTCCGCCTCCGCGGCCCGCGCCTTCCCCGCCTCCCCCGCCCTCCTCTCCGCGTCCCTGAGCTCGGCATCGAACGCTTCCCTCGCGGCTTTAGCGTTCGCCTCGGCGGTCTTCGCCGCGGCGTCGAGCTCGGACCTGGCGTGGTCCAGCCGCGACTGGAGCTCGGAGACGATCTCGGCGGAGGGTCCGGCTCTTTGCGCGGATTCGGCGGCCGCCGCGCGCGCCTCCGCCGCGGCCGTCGCCTCGATGGCGGCGGCGAGGGACGCCTCGAGGTCCTTGATCTTGGCGACCGCCCTCACGTTGATCCTGTTGGCCTTGGCGAGGGCGACGGCGGTTTCATCCGCCTGGTCCGTGCCCGAGCCCGAGCCCGATGCCCCGGACGTCGCCGCCCTCGCCGCCGCGAGTTTGCCCTCGAGGTCCTGGATCTTCGCCTTGGCCTTGGTGCGGAAGTCCCTGGCCTTGGCGAGCTCAGCGTCTCGGTCCGCGAGGGTGGACTTGACGGCAGCGAGCTCGTCCGCATCTTCCGGGGATGCCGAGTTGACGCCGGCGAAGGTTTCGCCGAGTCCGTGCTGTCGCAGCTCCTCGCACTCCTCCCGCGACTGGTCGAGCGATACCATCACGTCCTGAAGCTTCTCCATCAGCCTGCCCACCTCATCCTCCTTCTCCGAAGCCTCCTCGCGCGCCTGGTCGTACTTCTTCTTCGCCTTGGCCTCGCGAAGACGAAGCCTCTGGATCTCGCTTCGCAGCTCGGGCTCGCCCCATCCCGAGGTGTCCGGGGCGGACATCTCGCCCGGTCCACGCCCGTGGACGAGTCGATGACCTCCCGAGCGCGCCTCGAGCGCGCGGCGGATCGCGCCCGGTGTCCCCCGCGCGTGTATCAATGACGACGACCCAGCGCAAGCCATGTTGGCCCAACGTTCAACAAAATTCTCGGGTGCCTAAAAAGCTCCTGTCCCTCCCCGGGCACACTCATAGTGACACCTCGCGATGGACGGGGCAAAGGCTGAAGAGGTGGAGCAGGAGCGCGCGGCGTTCCTCAAAATATGCAGGGCATTTCAGGGATACGCGGCCGACGCCGCGGAGGAGGTGCACCGGTGGGAGCGCATGTTCGAGCGCCTACCGCCGGCGCACCAATCGCTGCTCGCGCATCATCGCGACAAACACGTCGAGGCGTATCGGTGCGTGGCCAGAAACGACAAGTTCCTCTCTGATATGCTCGCCACCTACATGGGCGATGACGTCCCACCGCACCTGCGCGTGCCCCCTGCCGAGAAACCGGACGGCGTGAGCCGGGCCTTGCACCGCGTCGCGCCCGTGGACGTCGAGAAGGTGCGGTACGTGCTCAAGAATCTCGCGCGGGATTGGTCGGCGGAGGCGGCGGGGGAGCGCGAGCAGTCGCACGGGCCGATCATCCGCGAGCTCACGGCACGGCATCCACCGCCCGGGCCCGAACGCGACGTATATCCGCCGCGCGTCTTGGTTCCCGGCGCGGGGCTCGGCAGGCTCGTCATGGAGATCGCGAGGCGAGGGTACCAAGCCGAGGGCAACGAGTTCAGCTACTACATGCTGCTCACGAGCTCCTACATCCTCAACCACGCGTCTCGAGCGAACGAGTGGATCATCCACCCATGGGTCCACTCGAACTGCAACCACCAGAGCGACGCCGATCAGCTCGCGGAGGTTCACGTCCCGGACGTCCCCGCGTGCGACGCGATCGTCGACGGCGCGAGGGTCGGAGGGTCCATGTCCATGTGCGCCGGAGACTTTGTCGAGTGCTACGGCGACGAACAGAACGTCGGCGCTTGGGACGCCGTGTGCACGTGTTTCTTCATAGACACCGCGCACAACGTGGTGGAGTACCTCGAGACGATCGCGTCGTGTCTCCGTCCCGGCGGGACATGGATCAACTTCGGCCCGCTGCTGTACCACTGGGCGGAGGGCGCCGGTTACGTGGGCGATACAGAGGAGCTCTCGGTGGAGATGAGTCTGGACGACGTGTGCGTTGCGGCGGAGAGCGTCGGGCTGAAGATCGAGACGAGGGAGATGGCGGAGGCGCGGTACACGTCGGACGCGCGGTCGATGCTGCAGACGGTGTACAACTGCGCGCTGCTGGTGGCGGTGAAGGTTGAGGACGAGGGGAAAGGGGAAGGCGAGAGCAAGGCGAAAGCGTCTCCGTAGGTGACTGAGGGTGACTTAAGATGCCGAGTTTGAGTGTGATGAGCACGCGCGTTTGCCTGGCAGCTGCGGCAGCCCGGAACTGAACTGTTTGTTTGCTCGGAGCTGACGACTCGCGCTGTCGTGGCTTCTCCCGTCCTCCCGTGGCGTCGCGACCCACACCCACGCGCGCGCTCGACGCATCCCCGCGTCGCGACGCATCCCCGCGTCTGCGTCATGTTCTCGTCATCCCCCGACTCGCTCTTCTTTCGCGCGCGACTCGCGGTCGCCGTCGCGGTCTCGCGGGCTGCCGAGTCCGTATCGGTGTCGCTTCCGCATCCCGACGCCTTGCGCCACTGGCTCGGCTTCTTCGCCGTCGCCTTCACCTTTGGCGTCCTCCCCTACTGGCTCTCCCTCCACTCCCTCGTCGGCCTGTGGAGGAGGCTCGGACCCGGTCCCACCGTCGCCCTCCACGCCGCCGCGGTCGTCGGGGTGGTCCGCGTCTTCGTCGCCGAGCCCGTCCGGACGTCGCTGATGGGTACCCTCGGCGGCGACCTCGGCGCGCCGTCGCCGGCGGCGCTGACCCTCGCGGCGGTCCTCGCCGTCTGTTCGGTGCGGCTCAAGCTGGCGTGGTGGCGGGAGATGGACCTGGGCACCGCCTGCGGCTGGCGCGGCGAGCTCGAGCCAGACGGCGCGGGCGGGCGCCTCGTCACCGCCGGCGTCTACTCCGTCTGCCGTCACCCGAGGTACGGCCAGCTGCTGATCGGACTCACCTCCGTGACGCTCGTCGCCAACCACGTCGTCGCGTGGGCCGCGCTCGCCGCCGCCCTCGTCCTGTTCACCGCCATAGCGAAGCTCGAGGACGACGAGCTGAGAGCCCGCTTCGGCGAGGCGCACGAGGCTTACGCGTTTAGCGTGCCGAGCGCCTTCTTCCCGAACCCACTCCCGTTCCTGCTTCAGATGTCGCAGGACACCCGCGCCGCTCCCGCGCGGCTCAAGCGCAAACGAAGCGTCGGGGCCGCGGCTCGGCCCCGGGAGGCGGAGGACGACGACGGCGAGGGAGAAGCGGCCAACGGAAACGGCGCCCAGGTAACGGCCCAGGAAACGGAGCGGGTAGACGACGCGACGGACGACTCGACGGAGGACGCCGTGCCGGACCTCACGACGCCTCGCTCGAAACACGCCGGGCTTTCGCGTCAATCGCCGCCCGATCCGGTGCCCGACAGCCCCGATCCGTGGGCTTTCACGGAGACGGACGGCGACCTCGGGGCGACCTCGCTCGACGCCGCCGAGTTGCCGGATGCCGAGGAATTGTACTCGTCGACGCTCGGATCAAAGACGGTCGAGGCGGAGCGGAGGATGAGACGGTGAGTCGCGATGATCTCTACGACACGAGCGTGGAACGATGAAATGAACGACGTGATGAAATGATGCTTGTTCGATATATAAATAATACGGCGGACAACCTCTACTTGATGTTGTTGCCCAGCCAGCGTAGTCTTGTTTAATAGTCTTGATAGGGTCTGCTTTTTTGTTGCCCCCTGTTTGTTGCCCACATTCTTCATCAGGCGATGGTCACGGAGATATCGGACGATCTGGTCGAACCGGTTCCGTGTGACGCAGCGTTAGATCTACCGGTGACGTGAGCGCTCGACGCCGGGGTGTTGCTTTGGGGCGTCGAGGGATCAACGGCGAGCGCCGCGAGTTTGTGGATGCAGGGAATGACGTGCTTCAACTCCTGGCGCACAATCTCCACCGACGACGTGCGCGCCGTCGGATCGTGGGCCCACCATCGTGCCAATGCCGCTGCGAGTTCGGGATCGAACTCAGACACGTCCGGTCTGGCGCCGTTGAACATGGCCAGGGGCGAGGATTCGCAAACCTGCCCGTGGTCGCCAACCCTGATCTCCCGCCCCGCGAGCATTGACTTCATGAGCTCCCACGCCGTGATTGCAAAAGCGTAGACATCGCAAATTATGTAGATGTCGTTTGTCGTCCACTGTTTCTGCGGCTTCAGTAGGGTATTACCCTTGTTGAGACTGCGAACCAGCCCGGCGACGTCCGCGCGCTCCTTTGGAACGTAGCAGATGGTCCCGCCGAGGTTGCCGCTGGAGTATGATGAAAATGCGGCCGTCTTGCTCATGCCGAGGTCGCATATCTTGACGCACAAGTTGTCCACCTGGCCGTTTCTGATGCAGTTACACATCAACGGATGTTTATAGCAAGAGAGCATGATGTTTTCAAGCTTGATGTCGTTGTGGTAAGTCCTGGAGGCATGGATCGCTAACAACCCATCAAGGATTTCCTTCAAGATTTTCACCAACAGCTTTCCTTTCGTGCCCAAGGTGGAGCCACCAGGAATGTCAAAAAGGACGCCGGACACGGCACAGGAATGCAGGCATCGATAGTTGCAGTATTCCATGACGAGACTCCATCGCTTGTTCAAGTTAGTGTAACCGAGAAGGCGGACCAAGTTTTTATGCCTTGGTATGTTTCGGAAGATGTTGATCTCGTGCTCAGCCTCCTTGAGAGATTTGAGAACCTTGACCGCGACAGGCTTGCCATTCATCTTGCCGAGGGACACGGTGCCCTCGCCGCCCGTGGCGATGGGCTCGATGATCGTTACTCTGGAGTTGCTGATGGCCTTTTCGCCCATCAACCAGTTGATGAACGAGTTAGAGTTAACCGGCTCCAATGAGAGGACAGCAGTGGAAGTTTTTTCTGGGGTCCCTTCAGAGGTGGCAGTTGAGGGGAAGAGGTCCTCCTCCTCTCGGCGGCGAATCCTGTTCCTGTAGACTCGCGCAATGATGTAAAGGATGATGACACCGCCAAGGGATCCAAAGACGGCGGCAAGGATGATGTTGCGCCTGTGGCTGTTGTCTTTTTTCTTGGGTGGATGGAGAACGTTGAGGGCGAGATCTTGACCCTTCTTGAAGTCAAGGGAGTCCACACACTTGCCGCCGTTCGCCTCCTTGAAGGCGTCGAGCATCGTGGTAATGTATCCTTTCGCGATCCACGGTTGGTCGAACCCGAGGACGGTGTTGCACGGGTAGGGCATCTCGCTGATGGCGTACACCATCTTCATGAAGTAGTCAGAGCAGGGCGAGAGTCCTCGCATTGTCAGGTTCCCGAGATACGGGTTGGTTATGGCGTTTTGACCACCGCCGAGCATGATCCCGAAGACGTGTGGTGGGATGTTCTGCGCAGTCCACTGCCAGTTCGCGTTAGTAGTTATCTCTTCAGCGCTCAAGGTCATTATGTCTCCGTGTATCACAGATCCAAAATGAGCCCCGTTTGGCTTCATGGGGAAGAAATTGATCACAAAGCTCTGCGATGAATAGGAGTTGAGATACCACGCGTACATGTAGCACAGCGTTGGAGCCCACACTTCGGCGTCCAGGGCGCACATATCGGATGATTTAGATTTCCAGCTCGCAGCGCTGCTCTTCACGTACGTGTTGATGATTCCGTCGAGGACCTTGACAGCATTGTACGGCACGCGGGGGCCGGCAAGGCCAGTCTCCCATGGGGGCGCGCCGAGTGGAGGTCCCGCGAATGGTCGAAGCACGCCCGTCTCGATGGTAGCTGATATCCCGGCTCTGAGCTTTGCAATCGCCGCGTCGATATCTGCGGCGCTGAACCCTCCATCCTGGGCTGAGGCGGCGTCCCA
>Ga0181573_10000843_pt1 | contig 31620 bp, 28 predicted proteins | sample 101ome_25_FD_148643 | JGI IMG/M metagenome (GOLD analysis project Ga0181573, IMG submission 148643) | Coastal salt marsh microbial communities from the Groves Creek Marsh, Skidaway Island, Georgia - 101409BT metaG (spades assembly) | ecosystem: Environmental > Aquatic > Marine > Intertidal zone...
TAGGGCATACATTTACGCAATTCTGAATGCCATGACACCGGAACACGCTGAAGGGGTCATCCAACTTTGAGAGACGTTCGTCGGTCGCGCTATCGCGGCTGTCTGCCAGGAAACGATATGCCTGCAGCAGACCAGCAGGGCCAATAAACCTGTCTGGATTCCACCAGAAAGAAGGACACGATGTAGAACAACAGGCGCACAGGATGCACTCATAAAGTCCGTCTAACTTGGCCCTGTCCTCGGGAGTCTGTAACCGCTCAATAGCGGGCGCGGGAGAGTTATTTTGTAAATACGGCTGAATCTTTTCGTACTGGGCGTAAAACAAACTCATATCAACAACTAGATCCCTAATCACCGGCAACCCCGGTAGCGGACGGATCTTGAGCTTGTTGTTTTTTACGGCTTCCGACAGCGGCGTGATGCAGGCAAGTCCATTTTTCCCATTGATATTCAAGCCATCTGAACCACAGACCCCTTCCCGGCAGCTGCGGCGATAAGTCACGCTGGTATCCTGGTCCGCTTTTATCATTTCAAGGACATCAAGAACCATCAGATCTCGACCGCCGGTCTCCACCTGAAAATCTTCCATGCGGGGCGCACTGTCGGATTCCGGGTTGTAGCGATAAATACTGACCTGCAACATAGCTTATTCCTCTCGATGCATTTAGGGTCGATAATTAATAGGTTCGGATCTTTGGTTGGAAGGTTTCAACCGTCGATGGAGTGAAGTTCACCCCGCGCTTGCTCACCTGCTTCCCTTCACTGTGATACAGCGAATGGCAGAGCCAGTTTTCGTCATCACGCTCGGTGAAGTCCTCTCTGGCGTGGGCACCACGACTTTCGTTGCGCGCCTCTGCAACCACAGCAGTGGCCTCAGCAACTTCAAACAGGTTTTGAAGCTCCAACGCCTCAATCCGCGCGGTGTTGAAGGCGTCTGTCTTGTCTTCCAGGCTGATGCTGTCAATGCGGCCCCTGAGGTCGGCAAGCTTGGCGATGCCCTCGCGCATAAAATCGCCGCGGCGGAAAACGCCAAAGTGGTTTTGCATAACGTTCTGCAGCTCCTTTCTGAGCGCGGCGACATTTTCTCCGCCAGAGCCTTCATTTAATTTGCGCAATCTCTCACCCGCCTGATCGATATCGGTAGCACCTGCCTCACGTAATTCGATACCGTCTCGCAAAGCTTTCTCTATGAACAGCCCTGAGGCGCGACCAAATACCACCAGATCCAACAGAGAATTACCACCCAATCGGTTGGCCCCATGAACGGACACGCATGCCACCTCACCACAGGCATAAAGCCCAGGGATAATCTGGTCATTGCCCTGATTGTCTACCGTAATAGCCTGACCGTGAATGTTTGTGGGTATACCACCCATCATGTAATGACAGGTAGGTACCACCGGGATGGGCTCTTTAACTGGGTCAACGTGAGCGAATGTCCGGCTAAGCTCACAGATGCCGGGCAATCTTGACTCGAGGACCTCTTCACCCAAGTGGTCAAGCTTGAGTTTGACATGATCGCCTTCTTCACCGCAGCCTCGCCCCTCGAGAATTTCTAGCACCATTGATCGCGCAACGACGTCTCGACCAGCCAGATCTTTAGCATTTGGTGCATATCTCTCCATGAAGCGTTCGCCATCTTTATTAATGAGATAACCACCCTCACCGCGACAGCCCTCGGTGACCAAAGTACCTGCGCCGTATATGCCCGTCGGGTGAAACTGCCACATTTCCATATCCTGCACCGGGACACCTGCACGCAATCCCATGCCAATGCCGTCACCAGTATTGATATGGGCGTTGGTCGTGGAGGCATAAATTCGCCCCGCTCCACCCGTTGCGAAGACAGTTGCCTTCGACTTCACGAAAACGGTCTCACCCGTTTCTATACAAATGGCGATAACGCCAACAACAGCGCCGTCCTGATTCTTGACAAGATCGACAGCAAACCACTCATTAAAGAAAACCGTCTCGTTCTTCACGTTGTTTTGATAGAGGGTGTGGAGTAGCGCATGGCCAGTGCGATCAGCAGCCGCGCAGGTTCGAGCCGCCTGACCACCCTCGCCGAAATTCTTCGATTGGCCGCCGAAGGGACGCTGATAAATCCGCCCTTCCTCGGTACGGGAAAACGGCAAACCCATGTGCTCAAGCTCAAAGATTGCCTCAGGCCCCACGGAACACATGTACTCAATGGCATCCTGATCGCCTATGTAATCGGAGCCCTTGACGGTGTCGTACATGTGCCACCGCCAATCGTCATTGGGGTCGGCACTCGCAATAGCGCAGGTGATGCCGCCCTGTGCTGACACCGTGTGTGACCGGGTGGGGAAAACCTTCGAAATCACAGCTGTTTTGTACCCGGACTGAGCCAATTGCAGTGCCGCGCGCATACCTGCGCCGCCGCCGCCAACGATCACGCCGTCAAAGGAAATGGTTCTCATGAGGCCTCCGAATACCCGTCAGGTGGGGGTTATAACCAAATCGCAAAAAATTCCAACTCTACGGCCCTATCGCCACAGCACTTGAACGACCCAAAGCAGGTATGTAATGAGTAAAAGGACAGTACCAAGCTGGCAGAAACGACGGAGAGTATTACCCCAAGGACCAATCATCCTTGCCGTTAGATAATCCGTGTAGACCGCCCACAAGCCGATCCAGGCGTGTGCGGCCAAGCTTAGCGCTGCGAGCAAGGTAAAAACGCGCATCGCCGTCGTCTGGTGCATGCCAACCCACGTCTCGTAATCGACACCCATAACCAACGACCCACCGATACACACGAAATAACTGAGTAAAACAAGGCTTGTGATTCGCTGGATCAGCCAGTCCGATAAGCCGGAGCGGCTAAAGCTTGTTACCTGCGTTACCATAGGACAACCCCCCACCCCACGGCTCCAACGGCGGCAGCACAAATGACAATACGCGCGCCCAGGACACCGCCTGCCATGGTTTCACCAACGCCCATATCCATGATCAGGTGCTTGACACCAGATAGTGAGTGGTAGGTAAGCGCCGTGGCCAAGGCCCATGTAAGGAGTTTTACTGGAGTGGACACCAGAGCCTGCGCAACTGTAGCGAATCCCTCGGGAGAGCTTAAACTGACATCAAGGGCCCAGATGAGAGCGCCGCTCATCAGGAACAAGAAAACCCCGGAGAGCCGGTGAGATATCGACACATAGGCGGTGATAGGCAGTCGCATCGATCCAATATCGAGATTAACTGGCCTCTTGTCTGAACTGGCACGCGGTTTCACAAACTGGGTTCCTTGCTCGATCGCTCGGGAGAAAAAAATTTCGCCGCGGAGTATAAGCCGGACCAACTCGGGTTACAATTTCCGCTGACATGGAAAACACACCCATCCGGACGTTCAGCACGACCCGATGATCTCACTGTAAATTGACAGACATTAGTAACCGTCTATAGTTTGGCGCTTTGTAATTTCCTTTCAGGACGTATTCATGACCGATAAAAACGCAACCCTTACCGTAAACCGTGCTCAAGGCTCTCCGGACACCTTGGAACTGCCGGTAATGGAAGGCTCACTGGGCCCAGATGTTGTCAACGTGGGGTCGCTGACTGCAAACGGTTACTTCACTTACGACCCTGGATTTACGTCGACTGCCTCATGCGAGTCTAAAATCACGTTTATTGACGGGGATAAAGGCATTTTGCTGCACCGGGGTTATCCCATTGAGCAACTTGCGGAGCACAGTGATTACCTAGAAACCTGCTATCTACTCCTGTACGGGGAACTGCCGAACGCCGCCGAAAAGAACGAATTTGTGAGTATCGTCGGCAAGCACACGATGGTGCACGAGCAAATTCGGACTTTTTACAACGGCTTCCGTCGGGACGCACATCCCATGGCGATTATGTGTGGTGTTGTTGGCGCGCTGTCAGCCTTCTATCACGACTCCACGGACATTTCCGACCCTTATCACCGGACCGTGGCCGCGTACAGATTGATCGCGAAAATGCCCACTATTGCTGCCATGAGTTACAAGTTCAGTATCGGCCAGCCCTTCATGTACCCGGACAATAACCTGAACTACGCAGCCAATTTTCTCCACATGATGTTTGGCGTCCCTTGTGAAGCCAGCAACATTTCACCGACTCTGGCCAAAGCCATGGATCGCATTTTTCTCCTGCACGCGGACCACGAGCAAAACGCATCCACCTCAACGGTGCGCCTTGCTGGCTCATCACAGGCAAATCCCTTTGCATGTATCGCAGCCGGAATCGCCGCACTTTGGGGTCCTTCTCATGGCGGCGCCAACGAGGCCGTGGTCAAGATGCTGGAGGAAATAGAAACCGTCGACAATATTGACAAGTTTATCGCCAGAGCCAAGGACAAAGACGACCCATTCCGCCTGATGGGATTTGGACATCGGGTCTACAAAAACTTTGATCCCCGAGCCAAAGTCATGAAACAGGCGGCCGACGAGGTCCTCGAAGAATTGGGGATACAGGACGAGATGCTGGAGATCGCCAAGCGACTGGAAGAAATAGCTTTGAAGGACCCCTACTTCATCGAGAAAAAACTGTATCCGAACGTGGACTTTTACTCAGGGATTATTCTAAAAGCGCTGGGAATTCCCACCTCGATGTTCACCGTAATCTTTGCGATTGGACGAACCGTGGGGTGGGTGGCGCACTGGAATGAAATGATCTCGGGTAGCTACCGTATTGGTCGACCCCGCCAGCTCTATACAGGCTACGCCCAACGGGATTACGTTCCCCTGGACAACCGTTAAATCTCAGGCACCAATTATGTCTGGGAGTCACATATGACCTTACCTCGGGTAGTAATCAGCGGCACTGGGCTCTACACCCCCGAACAGTCTGTTAGCAATGAAGAACTGGTGCAGGCCTTCAATACTTGGGTGGACACTTACAACGCTGAACACGCCGAGGCGATAGCACGAGGTGAGGTGGACGCAAAGTCCCCTTCCTCGGTGGAGTTCATTGAAAAAGCCTCAGGAATCCAGTCGCGGTTTGTACTGGATAAAGCGGGCATTCTCGATCCCTCTCGTATGGTGCCCCAGTTACCTGAGCGACCCAACGATGCCCTGTCAGTGATGGCCGAAATAGGCGTGAAGGCCGCCACTGAGGCTCTCGCCAACGCCTCCCTAACAGGGGCTGATATCGATGCGGTTATCGTCGCCGCATCGAACATGCAACGGGCCTACCCAGCCATGGCGGTTGAAATACAGAATGCTATCGGTGCAACCGGCTTTGCCTTTGACATGAACGTTGCGTGCTCCTCCGCGACTTTCGGAATTCAACAAGCCGCTGATAGTATCCGCGCTGGCAGCGCCCGACGGGTACTCATGGTAAATCCTGAAATCTGCACAGGACACCTAAATTTTCGTGACCGGGATTCCCATTTCATTTTTGGTGATGTGGCCACCGCTGTCGTGATCGAATCGATGGAGACAGCAGCAAACAAATCCTGCTATGAAATTATAGATTCCCGACTCCAGACGATGTTTTCGAATAATATTCGCAATAATTTCGGCTTCTTGAACCGTGCAGACGAAACCGGGGTCGGCGCGACAGACAAGTTGTTTGTGCAGGAAGGACGCAAGGTGTTCAAGGAGGTATGCCCTGCGGTGGCGCAGCAAATCACCGAGCAGCTAACAGACTCTGGTATCGATGCAGAGGAGTTAACACGTCTCTGGCTCCATCAGGCCAACCAAAATATGAATGACCTGATCGCACGCAAGGTCCTCGGCAGAGATCCGACCCCACTCGAGGCTCCCACCATTCTAGATACCTATGCGAATACCTCGTCAGCAGGCTCTGTCATTGCATTTCACAAGCACAGTGCGGACCTGAAACAGGGAGATCTGGGGGTGCTTTGCTCCTTTGGCGCTGGCTACAGCATAGGCAGCGTTCTACTTAAACGCCTTTAACCGGGCGAGTCGAACCTCAGACGGTGCTCATTCGGGAAAAGCCGAATTCCATAAAAGCCGCTGAATGCCAGCTCGGCATTACACCATCTCAGACAAGGCTTCCACGAGCATCATGCATTGATCTTTCGTGCCGATGGTAATCCGAAGGTAATTGTCAATTCGCGGATAATCCCAGCGCCTGACAAGGATGTTTCGCTCCCTCAATCCCTCGAAGAGCACCTTGCCTGAAACGTTGGGGTGTTGTGCAAAGAGAAAATTGGCTTGACTAGGACACACAGAGAACCCCAATCCTTCGAGCTTTTCACTGACGAAGACTCGGTTCTCAATGATGAGCCGACTCGCATCGCTTAGCCAATCCGTGTCCCTGAGAGCAGCCTCAGCGCCAACCTGTGCAAGGGCATCAAGTGGGTAACTGTTGAACGAGTCCTTGATACGACGCAACCCCTCAATCAAATCCCCAGGGCCCAGGGCATAACCAACCCGCAGTCCGGCCAATGCGTGTGACTTCGATAAACTCCGGGTAAGCAGCAGATTCTGATGGGATCCCAGTAACTGAACCGCCGACGCTGCGCCAAAGCCAAAGTACGCCTCGTCAATGACCACCAAGCGTTCCGGCTTGCTCGAGATCAAACGCTCGAGCTCGGAAAGCTCAACGGTCATACCCGTAGGCGCATTTGGATTGGCGAGTAGGACGGCGCCATTGGTGTGACACAGCCCATCAACGTCAACCGAAAAATCCTGCTTCAGCGGAACCTTGTGGTGCTGCATTCCATATAGACTCGCCCAGACTGGATAAAAGCTATAGGTGATATCAGGAGTAACCAGCTCTTCAGCGCTTGTGAGCAACCCCTGAAAGGTGTGGGCAAGAATTTCATCGGAGCCATTGCCCACAAAGACATTCTCTGGGGACAGTCCCTCCAGCTCGGCAATCGCCGTAACGAGACTGGTTGCATTAGGATCCGGATATCGGCGTAACGCGTCAGGGGACTCATTAGCGATAGCCTTGAGTGCGCGTGGAGAAGGCGTAAGAGCATGCTCGTTGGTATTGAGCTTGATAAGGTCGGGCACCCTGGGCTGTTCACCCGGTATGTACGGACTCAGGCCTTTGGTGGCTGCGCTCCAAAACTGCGTCATAAACAGTGCACTCTGTTAGGAGCCTGTAGTGTAGCCCGAAAGCCACCATGTATCATTTAAGCATTGACTCCAGCCCATCCTCACCGAGATGCCGAATATCCACACCGCGAGCCAGATATACAACGTGCTCGGCGATATTGGTTGCATGATCCCCTATGCGCTCGAGACTTCTGAGGGCCCACATGTGATCGAGAAAGCTTTCAACCTCGTCTGGTGCTGCGCGCATCCCTGCGGTCAGTTTTGCCAGTCCCTCCCGATAATCATGGTCTATTTCCTTGTCGCTAAGAACTACCCGGACAGCCGCGCTGGCACTCATACGCGCAAAGGCATCCAGGGCTTGGCGAAGCATCCCGCTCACATGGCGAGCAACCCGAGCCGTATGCTGATAAATCGGATCGGACCCTGCCTTGGAGGCGAGCTTGATAACAAGCCGGGATACACGGGAGGCCTCATCTCCTATCCGCTCAAGGTCAGTGGTTAATTTGATAATCGATATGATCAGACGCAAATCCCCGGCAGCGGGCTGACGGCGAGCGAGAATCACCGCGCACTGCTCGTCAATCTCGACCTCCATACGGTTGATATCACGATCGATAGCGATGGCTTGCTCGGCAAGACCGCTGTCCCTATTTTCGAGACCCTCTGAGGCCAGCACAATTTGCCTCTCAACCTGGCCCCCCATTTCCATGACAGCGCTACGTATTGCTTCCAGCTCCGCCGCAAACTGTGCTGATATATGTTGCCTAGTAGTCATCTGAATGACTCCGCATCATTAGCTAGCCTACCCGTCCAGTTATATAGTCTTCCGTCGCTCGCTCGACGGGATTGGTAAAGATACGATCCGTCGTGTTGAACTCGACTAGTTTTCCCGCATTCATAAAAGCGGTGAAATCAGACACCCGGCCAGCCTGCTGCATATTGTGGGTCACAATGATGATCGTATATTCAGTTTTAAGCTCATAAATCAACTCCTCGATCCGAAGCGTTGAAATTGGATCAAGAGACGATGCGGGTTCGTCCAACAACAGCACCTCTGGCTCAACTGCAATGGCTCGGGCGATCACCAGACGTTGCTGCTGTCCTAGCGAAAGAGTGACCGCCATCGCATCGAGCCGATCTTTCACCTCATCCCACAAAGCCGCAGCCCGAAGCGCGTTCTCAACTATCTCATCGAGCTGGCGCCGACCGCGGATTCCACCCAACCTTGGTCCATAGGCGACATTGTCGTAAACACTTTTTGGAAAGGGATTGGGGCGCTGGAAAACCATCCCCACGCGACGCCGAAGCTGTGTAACATCGGTCTTAACACTTAAAACGTCCAGTCCATCAAGGAGGATGGAACCGCTGTATTGGCAGCCATCTATCGTATCGTTCATGCGATTGAAGCATCTGAGCAACGTCGATTTACCGCACCCACTGGGTCCAATAACCGCTGTTACACAACCGCCTGGAATGGTCAGAGACACGTCTTGCAGGGCATGTGAATTTGCAGGGTAGCTCAATGACACTGCCTTTACGTCTATCTCAGGTGCATGCCTGTTGTGGCCATGGGAAACTCTCGACGCCTCAATAAATGCCTCCCGTTTGATATCGCCGCTTTCACTCAAAACAAGGCCTCCTGAGCATACTGCATGCGAAATCGACCCCGGAGGACCGCAGCAAACGTCGTGAGTGACATGACCACCAGAACCAGAACAAGAGCTATCGCAGCGATCAAAGTCATACGGCCATCTCCGGTGGGAGCATGCAACGTAAGATCGTATACAAGGAAACCCAGATGCATGAACTTTTGTTCCAGCTCAACAAACGGCATTTGCCCAGACAATGGAAGCGAAGGTGCGTACTTAACGACCCCCACCAACATAAGAGGCGCCACCTCGCCAGCCGCTCGCGCGATGGCCAACACAATACCCGTCACCAGCGAGGACATTGCCGCCGGGATCAGGACACCGAAGGTCATCTCAAATCTTGTCGCGCCCAACGCGAGACTACCATCCCTCAATGAAGAAGGCAGCCTAGCCAGCCCCTCCTCCGTCGCCACAATAACGGTGGGCAATGTCAGCAAAACCAGTGTAACTGACGCCCACAAGAGCCCTGGAGTACCAAAGGTTGCTTTGGGCAGCGCATCACTGAAAAACCACTGATCAATTTGGCCGCCAACAACATAGACAAAAAATCCAAGACCAAATACGCCGTAGATTATCGACGGCACTCCCGCGAGGTTGTGTATGCCTATCCTGATCAGTTCGGTATACCACGTCTCTCGAGCGTAAACATGCAGGTAAATCGCCACGATCACACCAAGGGGTGAAACTATTATCGTCATGAGCAAGGTAACGGCTACCGTGCCGACAATGGCAGCGAAAATACCCTCACTATTATATGGAGCAGGACCGTTTTGAAGCCGCAAAAAAATGGAGGCCAGATGATCCCCTGCGGCAACGCCCTGCCCGCCTCCAGAGCTTCCACCTGCAGCCAACCAAAAAAGCAGCAAGATAAGTGCGACCAACATCATAATGGCAAGCAACGCCATCGAGCTCGTCAGCCAAAGCATCATCGTGCTGTGACGAAAGGACCGACGATGGCTAATGGTGCCAGGGTCTGGCCCACCGGAAGAAAGGCGCCTAATCATGCTGAAACACCGTATCGGTGATGCCACCGCCTCTTTACAAGCTGCGCAATGGTGTTAATCGCAAAGGTGAGTAGAAACAACATCAATGCGGCGAGAAAGAGCACACGGAAATGAGACGAGCCTACCGCGGCCTCGGGAAGTTCAATCGCAAGCGTTGCTGCAACACTGCGAATACCCTCCAGCGGACTCACTGTTAGCAGCGGCATGTTCCCGGACAACAGAAGCAAGATCATCGTCTCACCAATCGCCCGGCTAAGTCCAAGCATCAGCGCTGCCACAATGCCCGACGCCGCATAGGGCAGTACGCCATCAACAAAACTCTGCCAAGGAGAGGCCCCAAGGGCCAAACTGCCCGCTGCAGCGCTGTTGGGCGAAGAAAAAATCGCTTCTTCCGCGAGCGAAAAGATCACTGGAAAAGTCGCAACGCTAAGCGCCAATCCGACGAGCAAGCCATTGAAGTAACTCACCGACACACCGCGGTTTGCAGCGAGCCAACCGACCAGAGACCCACCGAAGAAATGAGCGTCGACAAAAGATCCAAGCCAAGCACCGCCATACAAAGCCACAGACAAAATGGGAACCAGAAGCAGCGGAAGTCGTCGAGAGAAATATCGGCCGGGACGAGACCGCACTCGGCTGCCCAGCAGCATAGCCAATACGCTGACGGTGACTGGTATCATAACGAACATGCCAATCAGCTCAGCGACAAATTCCTGCAGCCGTGGCGCCAACCACAACATGGCAAGGCCCGCTATTACCACACCCGGAAAAGCAGCTAACATCTCGATTACTGGCTTGATAATCTCTCGATAGGCTGGCGTCATGAAGTAACCGACGTAAACGGCAGCACCCAGCGCAACAGGCAGCGACAGGATCAACGCAAAAAACGCAGAACTCAAAGTCCCCCAGAGCAGCGGAAGGAAAGAGTATTTTGGCTCAACTCCCTCGGCAATTCCCTCTGGCTGCCACGTGTTGGTCACCTCTGAATACCCCTCGTAGTGCTTGGGTAAAAGCAAATCGCCAACATCGAGGGTGTTAAGGAAGTTATCTATCCTATAGCGCTCAAGGGCTCCATTGACACGAAATACATCGACATGGCCTGGGCCATTCCACTCGATTTTTTCAACCTGCGACAGCGATGCTCCGGCGCTGTAAGTCGCCCTCGACTTGGCCTGCCCTAGTTTATAGAGTGAAAAACGGCTCTCCCCATCAGCGACGACAAAATGCCGCGTCAAACCAACATTGCTTACCACCAACGCCGGACCATCCAGCCTATACTCAAGCAGAGGAACCGCTATCAATCCGCCTTCACTTGCCTCAAGGTGAACGTGGTGAATTTTATCTCCAGCAAGTAGAAGCCAAGACCGCTTGCCCGGAGTGGATAACACTTCATCATGCCGCGGGATCCTAACCGGCGGAAAAAGCTTTGCGCTGTCTGATTCATTAATTTTCCCGAGCTGGAAAAATCCGTCTGCACTGAATAGGGCTACGTACCCACCGTTGGCTATAGTCGATGCGTAGGAGATTGAGGGTAAGCCAGTAGCTATCGAAAATGATGTCACCGCGCCACGAGCGGCACTCAGATCTGCACCTGAATGCGCCGAGGTTCTCAGAAATCCGTGAACGATCCCGTCTTCAAAGCCGGTGATACTAAGGTCGGATGTGACCAGGAGAGGAGGCGAATCAGAACCGGTGTCCCTCACCGCCCTCGGGATCTCAGAAACCACTGGTGTGGCGACTGCAGATTCTACCTCAGCAAGACTGATACGCGGCTCTTTGAAAAGGGGCAAGGCCGTTGACGCCATTTGAAGGAAAAACCCTGCGATCACCAACAAAATAACAACACTCGTCGACCGAATAAACCATTCGGCGCCCATGTCCACCACAGCACGATAGTTACGGACAGACATTCTCGATGACCCCTGAGGCCTCCACCTCACCTGGAGAAAATCCTTGTTCAATCAGAATCTCCCGCCCGGCTGTCGATGTAATAAAACGAAGAAAAGCACACTCAGCAACTGACCCCGCCCCTCCGGGAACAACAGCAAGATAAAGGTAAAGATCGCGTTTCAATGGGCTAGGCTGAGACGCCGACGAACTGCTGTTTTTAGTCTGCAGGCCATCAATCCGACTTTCGATTGCGACCGCTTTCACCGAGGAATCTACAAAGCCACTACCGACATAGCCAATGGCTCCTGAATCCTGCGAGACCGCGCGAACGATCGCGGCGAAACCCGGCAATTCGGCTACCCTCGGATGGAAGTCACCGCCGCAAAGCACCGTATTTTTGAAGAATCCGTAACTACCACTGACTGCTGTACGGCCCAAAGGGGCAATCGGCCGATCGCGATTCGAGCCACCTTCCTCTATATCGAGTGAGCCGCTGCCAATTTGGTGCCAATGAGTGAACGACGGCAGACCTGAACAGAGCCTCCCTTGTGAAAAAATTCGGTCTAACTGCTCAAGCGAGAGAGACAGAACCGGATTTTGGTGGTTAACAATCACGGCAAGGGAGTCCCTCGCTACAACCATCCCCTCTGGCATAAAGCCCTGTCGACGCATAAAGTCAACGAGCTCACCATCGCCAAACGGTCGACTCATTACACCAAAATTGGCCACTCGCTCCGCGAGGGCTGGCGGGGCCGCTGCAGACCCCGTCACCTGAATGTCTACAACAACGTCAGGAAACTTTTGACGAAATTCCTCGCCCCAGGCGGTAATGAGACGTGACATCGTATCGCTACCTACAAAAGTGAGTACCTCTGAGGTGGCAGTTGCTGGAGGGGCCAGCAGAAAAACGCACTGCAAAGTGAGCAGAGACAGACGTCGCCGAAACATCAATCTTTTGCTGTCCTCATGGAACCAAACCGGATCGTAAATTCACTACCGACTCCAAGTTCGGACCTTATGTGAAGCTCTGCCTGATGCGCTGCTGCAACGTGCTTGACGATAGCCAAGCCCAAACCCGTGCCGCCACCTGCCAAGCTTCGGCTTTTGTCGACTCGATAAAACCGCTCAGTTAATCGAGGAATATGCTTGGCGGCGATGCCAGCTCCCTTGTCAATTACCGAAAATTCCGATACCGAATCAGACGAGCGCCAACTGACAAGAATTTCCTGCTCGCTGTATTTCAATGCATTAACCACTAGATTGGTAAAGGCGCTCCTTAACTCAGGTTCATCTCCGACAATCGTGGTGCTACCGTCAATTTTTAGTGTGATTTCCCTGTCGGGGTAGCCCGCACGGAGCTCGCTAATCAATTCAGAAAGCATGTTGCCGATATTGATAACTTCTGTCTTTTGATCGGTCTCAAAGGTTTCAATTTTCGAAAGCCATAAAAGATCGCGCAACAAATTTTCCATACGAATAGTTTGCTGGTGCATTTGACTCAACGGTTTTCGGTACTGAGGCGATGAAAACGCCTCTAAATCCTGAAGCGTATCGATATAGCCTTTTAACACAGTTAGCGGGGTGCGCAACTCGTGAGAAACATTGCCGACAAAATCCCGCCGCATTTGTTCCAGTCTTACCGTCCCAGTAATGTCTCTGACAAATACAAGCCGGTCTCCTCGCCCAAATCGGGTGATTTCAAACTGCAGATCTCGCTCCTCATCAACGCTCGCTGACAGGCGCAGTGGCTCCACGTACGACCCTGATTCATAGTAGACCTGAAACTGAGGTGTGCGTATCAAGTTTAGTAATGATTGATTACGATCCTCGGGAAAGCGAATGCCGATCAAGTAGTGCGCCGACTCATTCGCCCACGCGATGGTATCTCGGCTATCAACAATAATGGCGCCGTCACGCATCGAAGCGAGCGAATCCTGCAGATAGTCCAACGCGGACTCAAGACGAGATTGAGTTTCTCTGTTACGACGCTGCAATCTGAAGATACTGTCCAACAACAGTCCCCAGACTCCGCGACCACTTGGCGGGTCTTTTTCTGGGTCATCAAGCCAATGCTGTATCAAGCGGATGTACCAACCCCAGTACGCCAGTAACAGCAACGCCACTGCGGAAAAACCCAGAAGGGCCCGATCAAAGATCAGTCCCAACAGACTGCCGACGGTCATCGCGACAATCACCCATACAAGCTCGATTCGCCAGACTTTGTGGGAACTCATGACTTTTCCTGCGGGGCTGGTGTGAAGCGATACCCCATCCCTCGCACCGTCTCGATAAGAGAACTGAGGTCGCCGCTCGGGCACTGCAGAGCCTTTCTCAATCGTCGAATATGCACATCGACCGTTCTCTCCTCAACATAGACATTGCTCCCCCACACATGATCAAGGATCTGCCCGCGGCTGTAGGCCCGATTGGGATTTGTCATGAAGAAAAGCAGGAGTTTGAATTCAGTAGGGCCTACATCAACACTGCTGTTTGCCACAAAAACCCGATGGCTGCGCCGATCTAAAAGCAAATCTCCAAACAGCAGCTGATCCTTTTTCGTGTCCCTGCTACTTCGACGCAACAATGCCTTGATACGCGCTATCAACTCTTTGGGGGCGACGGGCTTGGTCACATAGTCGTCTGCGCCAACCTCCAACCCTTGAATAATATTGGCCTCAGCGGTTTTCGCTGTGAGCATGATCACAGGCAGTTGCTCTGTAACACTGTCTCTGCGAAGACGGCGAAGAAGTTCCACGCCGCTGCCTTCCGGCAACATCCAATCGAGTACTAGCAGGGAAGGTTTTTCGTCAAGTATAGTCTTGTGCGCTTCGAAGATATTGTCAGCTTCTAGGCATCGGAATCCCGCGATCTCGAGTGCCATCACCAGCATGTCGCGGATCGCATCCTCATCATCTACTATCAAGATGGTGTGATCTGTCATCTCGGGCTCTCCAATCAAAAACCCGAATTCTGTGACAGAATTATGACCGGAAGATTACAGTGGTGGGTCACCAAAAATCCCACCATTTTTCTTCCTCTAGCTCTGCAACACACCCTCGAAGCTGGGTATTGTAAGTATTGGCCCGTCGATCCACCTTTCGGGCGACATCGACCAACCAGCCTTTGCTCTGATAGGACTTAGCGGCGTAACCTCCGTGCCCTTCGTGATAGGCGAGATACAGCCGAAAGGTGTCGTCCTTTGCGATACCATTCTGCTTGTTACTCATATCGTTGTACCAGCCGACAAAATCAATGGCGTCGCCGAAGTCATCTCTGTCAGCACCATAGTTACCAGAGCTACGCTGGTACCATGTCCAAGTATCGTCTTTCGCCTGCGAGTAACCATAGGCATCTGATGGTCTAGGCCCTGGTATTACGCCAAAGATCTTTTTGCGTGGAGGTTTTGCCGTTGCTACAAAGCGGGATTCCTGATGCATGATCGCCATCATGACCGAAATCGGCACACCCCAGTGACTCCTGGATTTTCGGGCGTCCTCGTACCAACCAGACTTTTCTCTGAAAATTTCGCAAATATCTTCGGTCTGACTCGGGGGGGAAGTAGCACAGCCCGCAACAAAGACGATGGGCGCAACAACTGCAACAATAAACCGGACTGGCACGGTCACCCTGCTATCTCCGCGAGGCGATCAAGCAACTGTTGCTCGTCGATGATTTCCAGACCAAGATCTTGCGCCTTTTTAAGCTTTGAACCCGCCCCGGGGCCCGCCACCAGGCAGTGGGTTTTACCGCTTACGCTATTGGCAACCTTTGCTCCCAGCCTCCGGAGCCTTTCCTGTGCATCTTCTCTGGTCATGCTCTCAAGTTTACCGGTTACCACCCATATCTGGGAGTCCAGCGGAAGATCACCAACCGATTGCTGACTCAAGTCTGGCCAATGAACTCCAGCAGAGCGAAGTTTTTCTACAATGGCGCGATTTGCGGGCTCAGCAAAAAAACGATGAACCTGATGCGCTACAACAGCGCCAACATCGTCAACCTCAATTAATTGGGTCTCAGAGGCTTCCATGATCGATTCAAGGGTACCGAAGTAAGTCGCCAGCTGCCTTGCTGTGACCTCTCCCACCTCTCTTATACCAACCGCATAAAGCAGTCGAGGTAAGGTAGTTTCTTTGCTTCTCTCGATGGCGCGATAAACATTATCCGCCGACTTTTCGCCCATCCGGTCCAGTGACATTAGCTGGCCAACGCTAAGCTGATAGAGGTCAGCTATATCCGTCACCAATCCGCGCTCCACCAGCTGGTCGATCACCTTTTCACCGAGACCGTCTATGTCCATGGCTCTGCGCGAAACAAAGTGCGCCAACGCGCCACGCTTTTGTGCCGGACAGCGAAGGCCGTCAACGCAGCGCCATACTGTCTCGCCCTCCTGGCGCTCCAGCAAAGCACCGCAAGCGGGGCATTCACTTGGAAAGCTGACTTCCTGTACATCCCTCGGCCTACGTTCCTTAACCACCGCAGCCACTTGCGGGATCACATCTCCCGCTCGACGCACAATGACGGTATCGCCAAGGCGAACATCTAGCCGCTCCATTTCATCCGCATTGTGTAAGGTCGCGTTAGACACTGTCACCCCGCCTACGAACACCGGCTCTAGTCGCGCTACGGGCGTTACCGCTCCAGTGCGGCCAACCTGAAACTCCACGGCAAGTAAACGCGTGGACTCTTCCTGCGCCGGAAATTTTCGTGCGATGGCCCACCGGGGAGCTCTCGATACGGCACCTAATCGCTGCTGCAGCGCAAGATCGTCTACTTTATAAACGATGCCATCGATATCAAAGGCAAGATCGTTCCGTTGAGCAGCAATCTCCCGATAGTAGTGCTCACAGTCAGGCGTGCCCGATACCACTCGAGCCAAGTCTGAAACGGGTATCCCCCAATGATCTAATTTTTCCATCGTCGCGCTATGCTGATGAGGTAGCGGTTCCCCTCCCTCCACCCGACCAAGGGAGTAAGCACAAAATGCTAAAGGCCGACGACGGGTGATACTGGAATCCAGCTGCCGAAGACTGCCCGCTGCGGCGTTTCGTGGATTAACAAATGGTTTGCCGCCTTCTCGTCTAGCCCGAGCATTGAATGCCTCAAAGCCATCGCGAGGCATGAAAACCTCCCCCCTGACCTCTAGAACATCAGGCACGCCCGCACCTTTCAACCGCAATGGAATGCAATCAATAGTCCTGACATTCAGCGTGATGTCTTCACCAGACGTGCCGTCACCACGGGTGGCCGCTCTCACTAGTATGCCGGACTCCCACACAATACTGACGGCAATTCCGTCGAGCTTGGGCTCACAGCTATAGGTGACCACTGAGAGCGAGAGCCGCTCTCTCACCCTCGCGTCAAAGGCAATCAGGTCATCCTCGTCAAAGGCGTTGTCTAGTGACAGCATCGGGACGCTGTGCGTAATTGTGTTGAAGGCGGATAGGGGAGCCGCACCAACCCGATTGGTCGGGGAGTCAGGCTGCTGCAATCCCGGATAATCCACCTCCAACTGCCGCAGCCTAGTCAGCGCGCGATCATACTCGCTGTCGGTGACTGTGGGGGCATCACGTTGGTAGTATTCAGCGTTCCACTGGGTAAGTTGCTTCCGTAAAGTGGAGACTTCCTGCTCAGGTGTCATAAGAAGTCACGGCCTATCCAGTATCGACAAGCGCCGCTCCAATTCCCGAATCTGCTGCCGCATATGTTCCAGACTTTGTCGCGTGATAGCGCTACGAGTTTCGTCAAGCACATCGCCGTTCAAATTTTTTGCAACGGTTTTGGCGGTCTCATACATGTAGTCGAAGGCCTTTAACATATCTTCGGGTCCAGGCAGCGTCACAAAAAACATCAAGCCTCGAGTGTGCAACTCATGCATGTTGTCGATATCAAAAACCCCTGGATTTATCATGTTGCAAACACTGAACTGGATTGGACCTTTCCCAGCAGACTGCTCGTGCCGATGAAAGAAATCCATATCCCCAAAGCGCAAGTCACAGGCCAGTAAGATTTGCAAGATGTCAGTACCTGAGAAGCCAACCTCGTCTCTGGACACAACGTTGAGAACAAAGACGTGGGGGTTGGTGGCTCGGGGTAGCCGCTGCTCAGGCTCAGGATCAGGATCAGGAATGTCCAGCTCCTCAAGCCAATCCAGAGTGGCTACTTTCCCATCACCACTGACCGGGCTTTCGGGCACATCCTCCTCAACCCCACCCACCGACGGGTCGGACCGCTCATCCGTAGGATCGTTTACCGTAAAATCTTCCTCGGTGGCTGAGAAGGATGGCAAATCATCCGCCGATTCAGCCTGTTGGTGTGGGGCCGCGATTTTGCCGCCCACCGATTCAGGGTTCTGGTCTGCCCCGTGAGCTGCAAGCGGCGACTCACTGTGATCATGGTCCGCGGCCGGGGGGCTCAGATCCTCCCTCCTTACTATCCGCGCGCCCCCATTGGGGAGTTCCCTGAGAAGGTTAAACTCTTCATCGTCCCGAAGCGGTTCATCAGTTCGTGTGATTTTGGCGTTTAGCCGAATTTCGTTACGTCGCTGCCCGTAGATACGCCGCAACGCATCAAGCAGCACGATGGCGATCAATGCGGCCCCAACCACCAGCATCCAATCGCGTATACCCAAGTCCATACCGCCCTTCGCCCCCTAACTGGCCGCTAACTGCGCCGCCTCTTCCACGTCGACCGTCACCAAACGCGAGACGCCGGGTTCATGCATTGTTACTCCCATGAGGTTATCGGCAACCTCCATGGTAATCTTGTTGTGGGTGATAAAAATGAACTGTACCCGCTCCGCCATCTCTCTAACCATACGCGCGTATCTCCCAACGTTGGCGTCATCAAGGGGCGCATCGACCTCGTCCAGCATACAGAAAGGTGCGGGGTTTAGCTGGAAAATAGAAAATACCAACGCGATCGCGGTCATGGCTTTTTCACCACCCGACAGAAGGTGGATGGTGCTGTTTTTCTTTCCCGGAGGTCGCGCCATGATGGCGACACCGGTATCCAGCAGGTCATCCCCTGTTAACTCGAGCGAGGCAGTGCCACCACCAAACACTTTTGGAAATAGATCAGCGAATCCGGCGTTGACCTGATCAAAGGTCTCCTGAAACCTGCTTCGTGTTTCCTTGTCAATTTTTCGAATGGCGTTTTGCAGGGTAGTGAGCGCAGACTCCAAGTCGTCGTTTTGGGTATCTAGATAGGTCTTGCGCTCGCTCGCTTGAGCACACTCATCAATCGCTGCCAGATTAATCGCGCCCAAGCGCGCAATTCGAGACACGACTCGCTCAACCTTCACCTGCCACTCAGGTTCGCTGGCCTCATCCGGCAACTGTGTTACCACCTCATGAGCAATAGCCTCGAGTTCCTTCAGCTGAGCTTCAAGATTCTCCAGCCGAACCTGCCTTTCCGCCTGCTGAAGGCGCTGGCCTTCCAACTCGCTTTGGACCGCCTGTACCGCGTGCTCGGCTGATACCCGAGCTTTTTCCTGCTCCCGGAGCGCATGCTCCCTATCGGCGACTTCTTGACGAGCTGCTGTCAGCGCCTCTTCCGCGACCACACGCTGAGCCAGCAAAGCCTCCAACTCCTCCTTTAATCCCGTATCGGGCTCTTGATCCGCGGGCATTTGAGCGGTAAGCGTCTCGGCACGCTGATCAAGCTGCCTAACCTGCTGGTTCAAGCGCTCAATAGTGTCCTGAACCGCGCTGATTTGAGTTGTCAGATTCTGACAGCGGATATCCTGGCTGTGCGCGTCGTCCCGTTTTTCCCGAGCCTCTTCTCTCGCAACGCCCAGAGCCTGTCTAAGCTCATCTCTCCTGGACGCCAATTGTTCGCGCTCAACCCCATCTCGCTCCATCTGATCAAGGGCGGCTTGCAAGGTATGCCGTGACTCACCAAGGGCCCTTTGTTCAGCGTCGAATTGTGATGAGGCATCGGCCACATCCTGACGCAGCTGCTCCTGCCGCTGCTTTACCTGATCCACAGCCGCCAGTTCGGTGGCATGCTCAGCTCGCTTTTCCGCCTGAGCTTTGACGGCGGCCTTCAACCGTTCCTGGCTCTCACCACGAGCATGCTCCGTCTCTGCACGCCGTTGACGGCTCTCCTCAAGTTGCTTTTCTATTTCCCCCAAAAGATGTGTTGCAGAAGTCATCTCTTGGTCTAGCTCAGCAAGCAGCTCGCGCCGCTCAAGCAGACCCGCGCTGGGATCCGCTGACGAGGCTGTGCGCGCCCAACCGTCGCCAAGCCATTCGCCCCTCGGCGTGATGACACTTTGCCCTTCGCTAAGCGATGGAAGCAGCCGCAAAGCTTCTTCAACAGATGACACAATCTTGACGCTTTGCATGAGACTGAGAAGGCCTCGGGGACCTGCCACCTTGGCTGCCAGTGTGCCAGAGAGGCCCGCGGCCACTTGTTCCCCATCGACCAAATAGGTGCCCGCTGGCGCCTCTGTAAGAGACGCACTCGCCAGGGCGCCCAGTTCGGTCACGCAGCGCGCTGACAATCCCTGACCAAGAACATGCTCGACTGCAAGGCGCCAATCGTCGTCAACCTCTAGCTGATCAAGGACCATGCACCCCGCCGAAGAGGTGCGCTGTTCCAGCCAATCGGCTACTGCTGCCTGTTCTTCATTAGCGCTTGCCTGTTGCAGTGCAGTCAGCGAGGCATGACGGCCTTTGAGCTGCTGCAAGGTGGACCGCTGTTCATCCTGCTCACCCCGCAGGCGTTCGATCTCCTGCCGATGATGGTCGAGCGCCGCATCAAGTTTTTGCAGGCCAGCCTCTTCAGTCAACACCTTTGAGTCTGCCGCCCTGAGCTCGGATTCCAGCGTGTCTAGCGCGGTTAGATCCTGTTGCGAATGAAGCGACTCGCTCTCTGCCCGGTACTTGCTAAGACGCTCCTGCAGCCGCCGCAGCACCTGCTCCAGGTGCATAATTCGGCTCTGCTCCACCTCGGCTTTCTGACTTGTTGAGGATGCCTGCTGATTGAATGTGTCCCATTGGCCCTGCCAATCGTTCATAGATTCTTCGGCCTTGTTCATCTCTGCCACCGCACGCTCGGAGGCGGATCGGCTTTGCTCAAGCGCGGGCTCTAGGGATGACAGCTCCTCCCGCCATCCGGTCAAGCGCTCTTCGTCTGCGGCCAGATGCCCCTTTGCCTCAAGTAGCGACCGCTGGGTGGACTCTAGATCCTGTTGTATTGTCTCCCGCTTCTCTCGCTCGAACTTAATGGCCTGCTCCACCCGCGTGACTTCACCACCGACGGTGTAGTAGTCGGCCTGCACCTCGTTGAATCTATCGGTCGCCTCCGCCGCCTGCACCCGCAGCGTCTCGATGCTTGATTCAATATGCTGTAACTCGGTGCGCTGCGCCTCACGCTTCAAATCTAGCTCTTGTTGCGCCTGCCGACTCCCCTCGCTCTCCTGCTGTAGCTCTCGCCACTGGAGCGCCAGCAGCTCAGCTTTGAGCACGCGCTCTTCAGATTTGTATTCGGCATACTTTTCAGCTGCCTGTGCCTGTCGCTGCAAATGCTGCAGATTGCGATCGAGCTCTTCGCGAAGATCCGTCAGTCTCTCAAGGTTCTCGACTGTGCGTCGCATTCGACTCTCGGTCTCCTTCCGGCGCTCCTTGTATTTGGAAATACCCGCGGCCTCCTCGATGAAAACCCGCAGCTCTTCGGGCTTCGACTCGATTAATCGCGAAATCATGCCCTGCTCGATGATGGCGTAACTGCGGGGGCCAAGGCCCGTTCCCAAAAACAGATCTGTGATGTCCCGCCGGCGGCATTTAGTGCCGTTCAACCAGTAGTCGGACGTCCCTTCACGCCCCACAACCCGGCGCACGGATATCTCGTTAAAAGCCGCATACTCTCCAACAATCTTTCCTTCACTGTTATCAAAGAGAAGTTCGATCGATGCTTGCCCAACTGGTTGACGGTGGGTTGTGCCATTGAAGATGACGTCTGTCATCGCCTCACCGCGCAGGTTCTTGGCGGAACTCTCCCCCATGACCCAGCGAACCGCATCGATGATATTTGACTTGCCGCAACCGTTAGGGCCGACGACGGCACTCATATTGCTTGGGAAGTTCACAGTTGTCGGATCTACAAAGGACTTGAAGCCCGCCAATTTTATTGATTTGAGGCGCATTGGTACTCTCGACAGGCGGGGTAGCTGGACCCCGAAAAAACACAAGATGTAGTGTATAGGACGGGAGCGGATAACACTATATGTCCCAGGCAGGAATTCGGCTATTTGGAGGGCTGGAGCACCAAGTCGACCCGGATATCGGGCCCCAATTCAACATTTTCTGCCAGCACTGTCCATGAGGCGTTCTGGAGTCCCGGTTGGCCAGACGGGGACAACTGCACCTCAATATCTGCCCGATCAAGAGTCGACAGCGATTGGCCCGCCATCGAATTGCTGTCATCCAAGGTCACCTCGAGCGGCAGGTCTGCGACTGAACGTCTGACTACAGCGATGGGCATGCGCTGGTTCGAATTGGCGGGCCTTGCTAATACGAAAATAGATCCGGACGACACCTCTGCTCCCGCGGGCAACGCAACGCTGACAGTTACCCGCGTGGCTGAGTCACCGATTGGGTCCTCGACCCCGGCCACAGGCTCGCCCATGCGGGCACGAGCTTCCACCAACAGTTCTGTCAACATTTGCGCCCCCGGCGAGCCGGGCGGCTCGAGGGCCAGCAACCGCTCCCAGTAGCCAGCGGCATCGGCATAGGCAGCAGCTTCAAAAGCGGCCATACCGAGTGTACCCAGAGCCACCCCCTGATTTGGGTCAGCCGCCAAAGCAGACTCTGCCCTGCTTTTTGCCCGATTGCTGAGCTCTCTCTCGCCGTGCAGATATTCTGCCTGAGCTGCCTTGGCCAGAATCTCCGGACTCTCTGGGAACAGGGTCAACAGTTGTTCATACCGCTCTAATGCTTTGGCATGCTCGCCCTGCGCTGTAAAGTAATCCCCCAGTATTGCCAGGTAATCGGCGTTACCGGGTCGCTGGGCAGATCTATCCGAAATCGAACGCACCAGCTCCTCAACGCTTCCCTCCACCGTTGGGTCGAGGGTGGCCAGCTTGTCCGCGATCTGCACATCACGATAACCACCGACCCCCTCATACACAACGACAGGAGCGATCAAGACAACTGCCACCAGCAGGCCTAGTACGCCAGCAGGCAGTCTACCCACGGCATGTCGCTCTCCCTGCTGGCTGGCTCGACCCCCGTCCAACTCATCCAGAACCCGGAGCTCGGCATCCAGCCGCAGCTCGGACAGCTCGGCGCCAGCCAAACGCTCCTCCTGCGCCAATTCAGCCTGCCTCAGCCTGAGCCAGTCAAGGGTGTTCTCACTTGTTCGAGACCCACGCCAACATCGGGGCAGGACCAGAATTAAACTCAGCGCAAGACATAGCAATCCCGCAGCGGCGGCATAAAACATCACTCTCTACCGGCCCGGCTACTTTCGGCGAGTGCATTCCGAAGTCCCGCGAGCTCGGTTTCACTGGGTTCCGGTTGTCGGGGGAACCGTTGGCGACGACGCAAATGAATTACCAGAATCAGTAGGCCAATCGTCACCGCTGCGGCGGGAAAGATCCACAGTACGGCGGTCTGCTGATTGACCGCTGGTCGATAGCGCACAAACTCGCCGTAGCGCTCAACCATAAAGGTCAGAATTTCTTCGTCAGAGGCGCCCGCCTCAAGTTGGCGGTGTAACAACGCACGGAGGTCTCTCGCAATCGGGGCATTGGAATCGGCAATATTTTGATTCTGGCATTTAGGGCAGCGAAGCTCCTGACTGAGACGGTGATAGCGCGACTCATTCTCGGCCGAGGAAAACTCGTAGGTCTCTATGACTGCCCACGCCATCGAGGCCAGCAGGGCAAGAGCAGGCATCAGTAGCATCTGCCTCAAGGAGCGGCCTCCTGAGAAAAGAAACGACTTAACTCACCCTCCCAAACCGCACTATCCAACACGCCCACATGCCGATAGCGCACATTACCACTCGCATCAACTACGTAGGTCTCGGGAGCACCGTAGACACCGAGGTCCAAACCGAGCACACCCTCGGTGTCAGAAATGTTTTCACTGTAAGGGTTACCAAGGTCGATCAGCCATTGCCGGGCCTTCGTGGGCTCGTCCTTGTAATTCAGACCCACAATCGGAATTCCCCGATCCGCGAGCTCCACCAAAAATGGATGCTCAACACGACAGGAATAACACCATGTCGCCCAGACGTTGACCAGCGCCGGCCCTTTGATGATGTCATCCCGGCTACGGGGGGTATCGGACCTGAGCGTTGGCAAGGCGAAACCAGGAAAGGGTTTGTCCAGCAACGCGGATGGGAGCGCCGTCGGATCCAAAGAAAGCCCCCGAAACAGCAAAACCGCCAGCAGTGCAAACGCAAACAGAGGAACAAAAAGACGGAGCCTACCCATTGCTAGCCGCCACTACTTTTAACTCCGCGGCCTGTTCCGCCACAAGGTCGGGCGCCACCCTCGCTCGATAGCGGCGGTCAAATGCAGTGGTCAGCGCGCCAAACCCAATCAGTAGCGCACCCAACCAAATCCACCGTATCAGCGGCTTGTACTGCAATCGAATTGCCCACGCAGAGTCCCCAACAGGCTCGCCCATCGCGACAAACAAATCCCGGAAAAATCCGGCGTCAATATCGGCTTCGGTCATCACCTGCCCGCTCGCGGTATAGCGTCTCTTTTGCGGGGTAAGCTCAACGATTTTGCGGTCACCTTGCCACACGGCGAACCGGGCCTGATCCGCCAAGAAATTAGGCCCCGATACACGATCAATTTCTATGAGTTCAAACTCATAGCCAGCGACAGACTGCCGATCTCCGGGCGCCATACGAATATCTCGCTCAACCGCATTTTGAGTTACTACCGTGGCGCCAAGCACCACCATGGCAAATCCAGCGTGTGCACACCACATGCCCAGATAGCTGGGGGTTAGTCGGCTGAGCTTGCCACGAAAGCCTGAGGCTCCTCGAGTGCGATGGAGCAGGTCCTTTATAAGTCCCAGAGCGAGCCACAGTGAGAGTAGTGTTGCCAACGCTATCCAGAGATTAAATTCACCCAAGGTCCAGGGGGCCAGCAACGAGACCACGACAATTACCAGGGCTGGGCGACCCAGCTCGTGCCATACCCTTGGGAGACTATCCTGCTTCCAGCGCGACACAGGACCAAGGCCCATGAGCGGCGCAAGCAGAGCCATTAGAGGCACGAAAACCGCGTTGAAATACGGAGGGCCAACGGAGTATTTGCCCTGCCCCAACGCATCCATAATCAGGGGGAACAGGGTGCCCAGCAGCACAGTAAGTGCGCTGATGCAGAACACCAAATTGTTAAACAGCAGCAAGGCTTCCCGGGATATCGCGCGGTACCCAACCCGGCTCGCAACGGTGGGTGCCCGGACAGCGTAGAGGGTCAAGGAGCCACCGATTACCAGCCCTAGGAATATCAAGATGAAGAGGCCCCGATCTGGGTCGGCAGCAAAGGCATGGACCGAGGTCAACACCCCAGAGCGAACAAGAAAGGTTCCCAGCAGGGACAGGGAGAACGCGGCTATCGCCATAAGAACCGTCCAGGAGCGAAAGAGACCCCTTTTCTCCGTGACTGCTAGTGAATGCACCAGAGCAGTACCAACAAGCCAAGGCATGAACGAGGCATTTTCGACCGGGTCCCAGAACCACCAGCCCCCCCAACCCAGCTCGTAATACGCCCACCAGCTACCCAGCATAATGCCTAGGGTCAAGAACCCCCAGGCAACGTTGGTCCACGGACGGGACCATCTCGCCCAAGCCGCATCAAGTTGGCCACCAAGCAAAGCCGCGATGGCAAACGCAAAAGGCACGGAAAAACCCACATACCCCATATACAGCAATGGCGGATGAATAATGAGCCCGGGGTCCTGCAACAACGGATTTAGGTCGCTGCCCTCTCCGGGGGTTCCCGGCAGCAAGCGCTCGAAAGGGTTTGAGGTAAACAAGGCAAAGGCGGTAAAGCCGACCGCGATGATCCCCATAACACTAAGCACTCGGGTTAGCACAATCTCGGGTAGCCCACGACTGAAACGGGCAACCGCAACCATCCACCCGGACAGAATCAGCACCCACAGCAGCAGTGATCCCTCGTGGTTTCCCCACACGGCAGAGAATTTATAAATAGAGGGCAGCAGGGTGTTGGAATTAGAGGCCACCACCTTTACCGAGAAGTCATCCTGCAAAAACAGAATAGCAAGCACGCCGAAGGCAATGGCTAGAAAGACGAAAAATCCGATCGCCAGCGATGGCGCCAACAACATGACAGCCGTGTCACGCCGCCAGGCACCCCATAGCGGCAGGGAAGACAAAAGCACTGCCAGCACGAAAGCGATTATCAGCGAGAAGTGCCCAACTTCAGCCAGCATCTGCACGCTCCAATTGCCGACTGGCTTCCAGAGCCTCCGCTACTTCCGGAGGCATGTAGTTTTCATCGTGCTTTGCCAAAATCTCGGACGCAATCAGCGAACCGTCAGGCTGCAACATGCCCGAGGCGACAACACCCTCCCCTTCGGCAAACAGGTCTGGGAGGATACCCGTGTACGACACAGTCACAACACCGCTATAGTCTGTGACATCAAAGCGCGCAGTGAGATCCGTCTCACTGCGAACCACACTGCCCTCCACAACCATGCCTCCCACTCGAATGGTGCGATCCGTGGGCGCCATGCCCGCGACCACATCCGCAGGGGGATAAAACAGATTGATATTGCCTCTTAGCGCGTAGGCCACTAGGCCTATTGCCGCACTGGAGAGCACAACAATGGCCGTGGCCACAATTAAGCGTTGCTTTCGCTTAGGATGCACCGGTCTCTCCCGCATCTCTGGCTTCAGCACCGGTGTAGCCCTCTCGCTCTCCTTCAGCACGCAGGGCAATCTCTGCCTGACGGGCACGCTGGTGCGGGATCAGGATCAATCCGGCGATCACCAAAAAGGTTATGCCGTAGGCGCTCCAGACAAAAGGGCCGTGACCCGCCATTTCCCAGGCGGCATTAAGCGACTCGAAGTACATCAGCCAAGGACCTCTCTAAGCCAAGCGGCCTTTCCGTGACGCTCAAGTAGCGCCGCCCGCATATTCATCATGACAACCAGCGCAAACAAGGCGTAAAAAACGCCTATGTTGAGGAGCAATGGATACAGCATCGATGCATCAATGGCCGATTCCCCGGTGAACTTGATTGAAGCCGGCTGGTGCAAGCTGTACCACCAATCAACAGACTTGTAGATGATTGGTATGTTGACTGTTCCAACCAGAGACAGGACCGCGCAGGCCTTGGCAGCAACCTCCTGATTCTCATAAGCCTCAAAGAGAGCTACGACACCGAGATAAAGAAAAAGCAAAATAAGCATGGACGTGATTCGCGCGTCCCACACCCACCACGCGCCCCAGGTCGGCTTACCCCAGATCGAGCCAGTCACCAGTGCGATAAACGTTAGCGCCGCCCCAACCGGGGCCACCGCTCGCATTGCGGTGTCGGCCATTTTGATCTTCCAGACCAGGGAAACGAGCCCGGCGAATGCCATAACGTAGTAGCCCGCCAAGGCCACCACTGCAGCCGGCACATGGATATAAATAATGCGATAACTGTTGCCTTGGCGAAAATCCGGAGGGGCATAGAGCAGTCCCCATACACACCCAACCACAAGTGCCACCAGCACGATGGGTAACAGCCACCGAATTGCCGTGGTGGCGAATCGATAGAACCAGGGCGGCGAGCCGAATTTATGTATCAGTGTCCACATACGTTAAGTATATCCGGTGTGGGCCCATAAAAAATGCCCGCTAGTTCTCCAGGGAGATTCGCAAGCCCGCAGCCATCGCCAACGGCGCGAGGATCAGCCCCATGATGGCCAGAGCCGCCATCAGAGCGAGCCAACGGGTGGAGTCATATCCCAGCGCGGCCTCTGAGACAGCACTGGTGCCGAAAATCAGCACGGGGACGGTCAGCGGAATCAGCAGCAGCGATAGCAGCAGCGCACCTCGTCGAACACCGACAGTCAATGCAGCTCCGATGCCGCCAAACAAAGATAGACACAGGGTCCCAATGGCCAGCGATAACATTAGTGCCGGGATCGCTGAGGTAGGCATGTTTAACATCAAGGCGAAAACCGGTGACACAAGAACCAGCGTCAGACCGCTTAAACACCAGTGCGCAAGCACCTCCGCCATCGCACACAGCCCTAGCGGATGACCAGAGACAGCCAGTTGCTCAAGACTGCCGTCCTCAAAATCCGCGCTGAAAAGACGCCCACTAACCGTTAGCGCTGACAATAGTGCAACCACCCATAAAATTCCGGGGGCCAGCTCGCCAAGTACCACGGGGTCAGGACCCAGGCCCAGAGGGAAGAGCGTCACAACCATCAGGAAAAAAAGCAGCGAATTCATGACGTCTCCCGGCCGGCGCACCCCACAGCGAAGATGCCTGACAAACTGGGATCGGCAAAAAGAAAGGCTATCGGGGGCCATAATCACACAGGTCGAGCACGGCCAATTCCTCACCCAGCTGATTTTCCTTATGGCTGGTGAAGACAACGGCACCACCCGATCGACAATGGGCCTGAAGCTGTGCCTCAAGAAGCCGAGTCCCCTCAGCATCAATGGCTGTAAACGGTTCATCCAGAAGCCAAAGCGGGCTTTCATTGAGCCAAAGGCGGGCGAGACCCACTCGCCGCTGCTGCCCGGCAGACAAGCGTGCTACCGGCACCTGACCGAAACCCGCTAATCCCACCGCGCTCAACGCATCCGAAATGGCACCCTCGTCCGAAGACAAATGCCCGCCGGGATGAGCAGACAGATTCTCCTTTGGTGTAAGCAGCCCCTTGAGCCCGGGGGCGTGACCCTGGTACAAGAACCGTGGTGGCCGCTTTATTTGCCCACTCACCCCAATTCGCGCCAGCCCTGCCAGAGCCCTGAGCAGGGTTGTCTTGCCGCTGCCGTTGGGACCAACCAGCTGCCATAGTTCGCCAGGGCAGACTTCAAAGGACAGGCCCGAAAGCAAGGCCCTGTAGCCCCGACTCAAACTCAGATTCGAGACCCATAAAACCGGCTGGGTAGCGCTCAAAGCTGGACGACCTTAAGTGCAGGGAGATGAACCTCTCTATCAATTTCTATTGTTAAATCATTGAAATTAAACAACTCTTTGTCACATAGCTGCGAGGGTGACACCTGACTTAGCGCTCGGAAAATAGTTTCGATTCTGCCGGGATATTGCCTTTCCCAGGCCTGGAGCATCCCCTTGATCTCTTGCCTCTGCAGGTTGTCTTGGGAGCCACAGAGGTTGCAGGGAATGATGGGGAAATCCCTCGCCTCTGCGTACGCGGCGAGGTCCTCTTCTTTGCAGTAGGCCATCGGACGAATAACGACATTCTGCTTGTCATCGCTCAGCAGTTTCGGGGGCATCGCCTTGAGTTTGCCCGCAAAGAAAAGATTGAGGAACAGGGTTTCAACGATGTCGTCACGGTGATGCCCGAGCGCCATCTTGGTCGCACCGATTTGTTGTGCGAAGCCGTAGAGGGTGCCCCGCCGCAGTCGGGAACACAAACCGCAGGTGGTTTTGCCTTCCGGGATGACCGATCGAACCACGCTGTAGGTATCCCTTTCGAGGATGTAGTAGGGCACACCGAGGTCCTCGAGATACTGGGGCAACACGTCCTCTGGAAACCCGGGCTGCTTTTGATCAAGATTTACTGCAATGATTTCGAAATCGAGGGGCGCACTCGCCTGAAGGTGAAGCAGAATGTCCAGCATCCCGTAGGAGTCTTTGCCTCCAGAGAGACAGACCATGACCCTGTCGCCGGCCTCAATCATGTTGAAGTCGACGATTGCATGCCCCACCTGCCGGCGGAGCCGCTTTCGCAACTTGTTGAATTCAAGCTGCCGCTTACGAGAGTTTTTGGGTCCGCTCGGCACTGTACAGTCGTTCATGATGCGCGCTAACAGAATAATTAGTGAGCGCATGATATAGAAACAGTGACCGTGTGCGCAAAAGACTCCCACGGTGATATTTGGTGAAGAAATAGCTCTTATTTTGCCCAATGACTTGAGTTTTCCATGCTCAGCGAAGAGAATTCGCGGCGCACCGTCGTGGGCTAAACGCCCACCACCAAACATTTGGGGGAAAAGAATGAAATCACCTGTTCGCGTTACCGTCACCGGGGCAGCCGGTCAAATTGGCTATGCCCTCTTATTTCGCATTGCCTCGGGCGCGATGCTGGGGGAAGACCAACCGGTTATCTTGCAGCTACTCGATATCACACCAGCGATGGATGCCCTTGAAGGTGTCCGGATGGAGCTCGATGACTGTGCGTTCCCTCTTCTCGCGGGCATCACCTGTACCGATGACCCGGCGGTCGCGTTCAAAGACTGCAACTACGCGCTGTTAGTAGGAGCACGACCTCGCGGACCTGGCATGGAACGAAAAGATCTGTTGGAAGCAAACGCCGCCATCTTTTCAGTGCAAGGAAAGGCCATCAACGACCACGCAGCACGTGGCATTAAAGTCTTGGTGGTGGGTAACCCGGCGAATACCAATGCACTCATCACGCAGCGCAACGCGCCCGATCTCGACCCACGTCAATTCACCGCGATGACCAGGCTCGACCATAATCGAGCGATGACGCAGCTTGCGCAGAAGACCGGGACAACGGTCAACGACATTAGCCACATGACCATCTGGGGAAACCATTCCGCGACCCAATATCCAGACGTCTTCAACGCACGGGTCAAAGGCGCTCCCGCCACAGACCAGGTAGATCAAGACTGGACGGAAGACACATTCATTCCGACCGTCCAGCAACGTGGTGCGGCGATTATTAATGCACGAGGTGCCTCCTCTGCAGCCTCAGCCGCCAATGCCGCCATCGACCACATGCGCAGCTGGGCCTTGGGAACGCCAGATGGCGACTGGGTCTCCATGGGGGTTTATTCGGATGGCTCCTACGGTATTCCGGAGGGTCTTATCTACTCCTTCCCCTGCGAATGCCGCAACGGTGATTGGGCGATTGTTCAGGGCGTAGAGGTCGGCGACTTTAGTCGAAGCAAAATGGACGCCACAGCAGCCGAACTCGCTGAGGAGCGGGATGCCGTAGCGCACCTGTTGGGGTAGATATCCCGGCGGTCAAGTCCACGGCGTTTCCACAAACTGATTAGAGTTCACGAAGAACTACAACGGGAGGCGTCGACACCACGTGTCGGCAACTCCATAGCCCCAGTGATGCAATCATAACAACACCTGACAGGACGCCCACTGGCCAAACCCACACAGTTGGTACATAGCGCAGGTCTAGCACCTGGGTTTGTAATCCCCACGCGGCGGCCTCAGCGCCCACAATCGCCATGCAGCCCGCCAGAGCCCCAAGAACCGAAAATTCAACAGTAACGGCTCCAAGGATGAGGCCCTTTGAGGCACCCATCGCACGAAGCAAAGCGCTCTCTTTCACCCTAGCATCCACGCTAGCTCGAACTCCTGCGATTAACACCAACGCGCCTGCGAGCAAAATAACGCCGAGAACGACCTCGATTGCCTGCGCGACCCGACTCATAATCTGACGAATTTCGCTGACAACTATGTCGAGCTCGATGATGGTCATTGTCGGGAATGCCTTGACGATGTCATTCAAAAGAGACTTTTGCTCCTGCGGCAGGAAGAAACTGGTGAAGAAGGTTTTCGGGAATGGTGCCAGTACCGGCGGGGGCAAAATCACAAAGAAGTTTGGCTTGAGACTCTGCCAATCAACTTGTCGAATACTCGTCACTGCCACTTCAAGCTCTTCAGACCCAATGCGAAGCACAAGCGTACTGCCAACAGTTGCGCCAAGGCGCTGTGCAAATTCTTCTTCCAGCGACACCTCGTAATCTGTAGTATCAGAAGACCACCACTCCCCTGCGACAAGGTCGTTGTCTTCAGGCAAGTCCCAAGCGTAGGTGAAATTGGCCTCACGCTGGCGAGGCCCGTCTGACTCAGTTCCGTATTCGGCAAGTGCCTCACCACCCAC
>Ga0181573_10000847_pt1 | contig 31593 bp, 33 predicted proteins | sample 101ome_25_FD_148643 | JGI IMG/M metagenome (GOLD analysis project Ga0181573, IMG submission 148643) | Coastal salt marsh microbial communities from the Groves Creek Marsh, Skidaway Island, Georgia - 101409BT metaG (spades assembly) | ecosystem: Environmental > Aquatic > Marine > Intertidal zone...
GAAGGCCGAATTTTCGACGCCAATACGATGGGCAAGAAGGAGGATGGTACGTGTATGACCCTATTGGTCCATTGGTGACATCGTATCGTCGTGTGTCTGTCGTCTGTCGTCTGTGGACCGGGCGGATGGCGGTGTCAGTCAGGTCGGACGCATGCTGGTCGGGCCCGACGACACCGGATGGATTCCGCCAGACGTGCGCTTCACCCGGGTCGCAGACACTGCCATACGGTATTTCGTATGTATACACGTGGATTTGGGCGGTGGCAGCGGTCTCTGCGGTCTGAGGCGATACGTACAGCGGCATGCAAGTCGAATCGCTCGTGTTTCGTTCATTCACTCGCCGTTCGCCACGCCATACCCTATACCCGATACCCTATACCACCACAGACTATGTCATCAAGTCAGAGTCAAAGACTCCCCCGATGGACACGTCCAAGTGGCCGCTGCTTCTGAAGAACTACTCGGACCTGAACATTCGCACGGGGCACTACACGCCAATCCCGTCTGGGCATACGCCGTTGCGTCGTCCGATTCAGGAGTACGTCCGCTACGGGGTGATTAACTTGGATAAGCCGAGTAATCCGTCGTCGCATGAGGTCGTGGCGTGGATCAAGAGGATTCTGAGGGTGGAGAAGACTGGGCATTCTGGGACGCTGGACCCGTTGGTGACCGGGAATCTGATTGTGTGCGTGGATAGGGCGACGAGGTTGGTCAAGTCGCAGCAGCAGAGTGGGAAGGAGTATGTGTGCGTGTGCCGTCTGCATGGGAAGGTGGAGGGCGGGGCTGGGAAGGTGGGGAGGGCGCTGGAGACGCTGACGGGGGCGCTGTTTCAGCGGCCGCCGCTGATCTCTGCGGTGAAGAGGCAGCTGCGTATTCGCTCCATCTACAAGTCCAAGCTGATCGAGTACGACGATGATCGTAACCTGGCGGTGTTCTGGATCTCGTGCGAGGCGGGGACGTACGTGCGTACGCTGTGTGTGCATCTCGGGCTGTTGCTGGGGGTGGGCGGGCACATGCAGGTGGGTATTGACCTCGACCGACGCTTTTCGCTCGCTCTACGCACTCCCAGACTCAATTCTCACTCGCGCTACCCGCTTCGCTCGTTCTCCAGGAGCTGCGTCGCGTGAGGTCGGGGATCATGGGGGAGAAGGATAACATGGTGACGATGCACGACGTGCTGGACGCGCAGTGGGTATTTGATAACCACAAGGACGAGACGTACCTGAGGCGCGTCATCATGCCGCTCGAGGCCCTGCTGACGAACTATAAGCGCCTGGTGGTCAAGGACTCGGCGATCAACGCGGTGTGTTACGGGGCCAAGTTGATGATCCCGGGGCTGCTGCGTTTCGAGAACGGGATTGAGGTGGACGAGGAGGTGGTCATCATGACGACCAAGGGCGAGGCCATCGCGATCGGCATCGCGCAGATGACGACGAGCACGTTGACCAGCTGCGATCACGGGGTCGCGGCCAAGATCAAGCGGGTAATTATGGAGCGGGACACCTACCCGCGGAAGTGGGGGCTGGGGCCGATGGCGCTGAAGAAGAAGGCGTTGATCGCGGAGGGGAAGCTCTCAAAGCACGGCAAGCCGAACGAGTCGACGCCGAAAGAGTATCTGCGGAGCCTCGAGGGGGTCGATGGCGAGGAGACCCCCAAGGCGAAGAAGCGCAAGGATGCGCCGTCGAGCCCAGACAGCGAGAAGAAGAGCAGCAAGAAGGAGAAGAAGGAAAAGAAGGAAAAGAAGGAGAAGGAGAGCAAGAAGGAGAAGAAGAGCAGCAAAGAGTGACGGGTGGACGGGGTGGACGGGGAGCGCAGCGACCCGTCCACCCCGCGGAAACACCCGAGGCGGGTAGTGACTGTAGTGTAAGATCCGTCCCCCGAGGCGAATAACGTCCTGTTCACGCCTGTATTGAGATGGGAGCTCCCTGATGAACGGAGGAGCACCCACAGGTGGTGCGCCACGTTCGGGTCGGTCTGCACCTGTTCAATCAGGCACGATACGAGGGACTCCGACCGCCGTCCGCTCTCCTGCTTGAGGAAGTGGAGGTGCTCCTTGAGCAGGGCGTCGGTGGACTCGGGCACCTCGATTTCTCTCTCGACTTGGCCGCTCTGGATGACTTGCTCTTGTCTGCCTCCTTGGAGGGCACGTCCATCGGTCGTCGGAGAGGCGACGCTGCCCAAGCTCAAGGCATGGGAGCTCCCATCTCGGCCTTCGCTCATCTCTGGGCGCTCGCTCACAGCACATTGTAGATATTAACGACATATGTACGTTATCGAGGCGCGTGCGGGCCCGTCGACGGGCGATGGGCCCGACGAGGCGGGGGGAAAATCCGCTCCGTTTTGCTGGCCATGGCGCTCGCACTGCCGCTCGTTCGCGTCGTGCTTCCCTTTTTCGTTCGCGCATTACCCATATGATCCAAATTGCGTATCTCACTGCTGCTGCTCGCGTCGATTTCACGCAGATACGAGGTCGTTGAAGTCTTGAAGCACGAGCTCGTGATTTCATCCCCACGAGGCGCTCGAACGGACATGATTGTCGGGACGCTCAGCGGCTGTAGCAGCCGGGCTCGCGCGAGCATCGGCAGTAAAACACAGTCCCATAGGGACGGGAAGGCGTCCCGATGCGTGACCCGGTGCATCAACAGCTCGGGCGCCAAGACGGAGGTCTCGTCGTCGGTGCCCTCAAGCAACGGTAGCAGCAACGGCAGTAGCAACGGTAATACCGGCAGTCTCCGTGCCAGTATCAACACATCGAAGCCCCCTCCTCGGCCGATGACGGGGCACGAGATCGAGGCTGCGGCGACGAGGTCGCAGATCGAGTTGCATATGCAGTACCCCAACGGGCTGCCCGTGAAGCACAAGTGGTCCGGGCCGCTGTTGGAAGACGCGTACATCAGGTCTGGCGAGGTGACGAGCGAGTACGCAAAGACCTTCTACTTGGGAACGCAGTTGATGACGCCGGAGAAGGCCCGTGCGATCTGGGCAATCTACGTGTGGTGCAGGCGGACGGACGAGCTGGTCGACGGTCCCAACTCGGCTCGGATAACGCCAGCGGCCCTGGATAGGTGGGAGGAGCGGCTCGAGGCGCTGTTCGAAGGGCGCCCGTACGACTCGCTGGACGCCGTGCTGACGGACACACTGACCAAGTTCCCGGTGGACATCCAGCCCTTCAGGGACATGATTGGCGGGATGCGGATGGACCTCTACAAGAACCGGTACGAGAACTACGACGAGCTGTACGAGTACTGCTACCGCGTCGCAGGCACGGTGGCCCTCATGTCGACGCCCATCATGGGCGTCGATCCCTCGTACAAAGGGCCGCTGGAGCCCGTCTACAAGGCGGCGCTCGCCCTCGGCACGGCCAACCAGCTGACCAACATCCTCCGGGACGTCGGCGAGGACGCCGAGACGCGCTCGCGAGTCTACTTGCCGCTGGACGAGCTCGACCAGTTTGGCATCTCGGAGAACGAGGTACGTATTTGTGGGTTGAGAGCACGGAGCGCAGCGACGTGCTCACCCCACCCGTTAGCTCCCACCAACAACTACCACCCTTTGCACCGCTCTCACTGCCAGCCCTACGCGCTTCGTTCGTTCTCCAGGTGCTGAGGGGAATGTTCTCGAGCACTAACGGCAAGATTGACGACCGCTGGACGGTAGGTTTTTTTTCCTTTCTGACGAACGGGGAGGGTTGACCGGGTGGGAGGGTTGACCGGGTGGGAGGGTTGACCGGGTGGGGTGACGAACGGGGAGCTGAGCAGCGACCCGTGCACCCCACAAGAATACCCCCCCTCCGCTCGTGTCCATCCCCACTCCCCTGTGTTCGTCACGGGGTTGGGTATAGGAATGCCCACGGGGTGAACACAGGGCGATCCGGTCCACCCCACCCGGTCGCTGCTCAGCTCCCCGTTCGTCACCCCTCCTCCTCCCGATCCTCCCCTCTCGCGAACGAACGAACGAATGAACACTCAGCTCACTATACACACGTACAAATACCGCGAATAATACCAATAACAGGCCTTCATGAAGTTCCAGATCTCACGGGCACGGGACATCTTTACCGAGGCCGAGGAGGGGGTCAACCTGCTTTCGCAGGACGCCAGATACCCGGTGTGGTCTGCGCTCATCATCTACTCGCAGATCCTGGACGCCATTGAGAAGAATGAGTACAACAACTTCACCAAGCGGGCGTACGTCCCCAAGCTCAAGAAGCTCAGCAGCCTCCCCTACGCGCTGATGAGGGCTTCCATCCCCATGAAACACTAATCGTCGTTGTGATGCTGAATATTTCGATTTTGCTTGAAGAGTAGTGGCACTGTAACGTTCTTAGAGAGAGAGAGAGAGAGAGAGAGAGAGGGAAGGGGGTTGATGTGGGGTGAGGACCGGGGGTGTCGGACTGGAGCGGGGTGGACGGTCGCTGCGCTCCCCGCTGCCCACCCCCCGCTTTTGTCCACCCCGTACAGGCGATGATTGTGGGGTAGACGGGTCGCTGCGCTCCCCGTCCACCCCACCCCTCCCCGTCCGTCACCCCACCCGTCGACGGAGGATTCTTGTGTGGTGACGAGCGGGGAGCGCAGCGCTCACCCCACCCATGGTCGCGCTCACTCCCCACACACAGAAACATCCAGGGAGGGGGGGTATTCTTGCGGGGTGCACGGGTCGCTGCCCAGCTCCCCGTCCACCCCACCCCACCCCACCCTCGGTCAGTCTCGCTGTTCATCAGCACCTGACCTGATCCCTGACCACAGACGACCACACCTGGGTACTTGGCTCCGCGCATTCCCCCCATCTCGGCCTCTAATCTTTCTAAAAGTCATTCAGAGTCACCGAATCCACGATGATTGCCACCCAGTTCTCGAAGGTCCAGACGTTCGCCGTCGCCAAGACCAATGTGTCCGCTGCCCGCAAGCAGGTCACCGTGTCTGCCGGTGCCTACGACGCCGAGCTCATCGCCACCGCCGTACGTTATGATTCTGATTAGATGGGTCGATTCGACGGCGCATTGGGCATTTGATGCTCGTTTTACGCCTCGAATCACGGCATCGGCCGTATGGATAAAATCGACGTGCCGTCCCTTCAGCGCCCGCTGGTGTCCCAATGCGTCGCTTTGTTGCGACGAGAAGCGTGTAATTTGGGCCATGGCGCGGGCCGAGGGCGCGCGATGGTGACGGCAGCACGAAGTCACCGTGGAGAATTTCGCTCACCGCTCGCCCACCACCACGTCTCTCGCAGAACAAGATTGCCTCCGCCGGAAAGGGAATCCTGGCCATGGATGAGTCCAACGCCACCTGCGGAAAGCGTCTCGAATCCATCGGACTCGAGAACACCGAGCTCAACAGGCAGAGGTACCGTGAGCTCCTGGTCACGACGCCGGGACTCAGCCAGTACATCTCCGGAGCCATCCTGTTCGAGGAGACGCTCTTCCAGGAGACGAGGACGCCGGGCAAGTCGATGGTCGATTGCCTGAACGAGCAGGGCATCGTCCCGGGTATCAAGGTTCGTATCGAGCTCGACCGACGTGTTGCTCGTCACGCGCCCCGACGCTCTCTCGCTCTCCCTCGCTCACTCGCGCCATGCTCGTATTTTTTATGTTTGAACCATCCAGGTTGATAAGGGCCTGCATCCGCTCTCCAACTCCAACGGAGAGTCCTGGTGCGCCGGACTCGACGGGCTCGCCGAGCGCTGCGCCGAGTACTACAAGGCCGGAGCCCGCTTCTGCAAGTGGAGGTCGGTCGTCAGCATCCCGGCTGGACCGTCGACCATCGCCGTCCGCGACTGCGCGTACGGACTTGCCCGCTACGCCGCCATCGCCCAGAACGCCGGACTGGTGCCCATCGTCGAGCCGGAGATCCTCCTGGACGGTGACCACGACATCGACCGCACGCTCGAGGTTGCCGAGGCTACCTGGGCAGAGACCTTCAAGTACATGATGGACAACGGCGTCATGATGGAGGGTATTCTCCTCAAGCCAAGCATGGTCACTCCTGGAGCGGAGTGTGCTCGTCGCTCCAACCCGGAGGAGGTGGCCGAGTACACCCTCAAGATGCTCAACAGGCGCGTGCCCCCCGCGGTCCCGGGTATCATGTTCCTCTCGGGAGGACAGAGCGAGCTCGAGGCGACGCTCAACCTCAACGCCATGAACCAGACGCCCAACCCGTGGCACGTCTCGTTCAGCTACGCTCGCGCGCTCCAGAACTCGGTTCTCAAGACCTGGAAGGGTGAGGAGGCGAACGTTGACGCTGCCCAGGCTGCCCTGATCCAGCGCGCGTCGGCCAACTCTGCCGCCCAGCTCGGAAAGTACACCGCCGAGGGTGAGTCCGCCGAGGCGGCCAAGGGCATGGTACGTCCTGAACGACTCAATGAACTCGACCGATACGCCCTGACTGACTGACTGACTGACTGACTCCCTCACTCTTTCACTCTCTCACTCTCTCACTCGCGAATTCTATCGTTTGCAGTACGAGAAGGGCTACCAGTACTAGGTCTCCTTCCGGGTCTGCCGCGACGGCATCTTGATGCCGTCGCGGCGTCGAGTGAAGACTTCTGAAAGGGCTACAGTACTTTTGATCCATTCTTACCATCATGTAAGCGTTTAATTTTATGTCATCGCAGACGACGGAAGATCTCCCGGTCACGCGACATCGTAGCCGCTCCTGTGCAGCTCTGTCCCTCACCCTGCCCGTCAGTCCAACAAAAACAGCCTCCCCCCCACATCCCCCACGATCCAATCGAACCCTTCCTCCAACCCCTCCCCCCTCACCGCGCTGCATCCCAAGACCTTCGTGTGCCTCGTCCCCGCCAGCTCGCCCAGCCGCAGTCCCTCGTCCCGCACGACCTCCGCCGCCGCGCTGCCCTTGACGTCCTGCTTGTTCGCAAATATCAACAGACTCGCCCCGGCCAGCCGCTCCTCCTGCAGCAACCTGTGCAGCTCGTCCCGACAGTCCCGCATCCTGGCCGTGTCGGCGCTGTCGACGACCCAGACGAGCGCGTCGGTGCGCTCAAAGTAGTTGCGCCAGTACGACCGCAGCGATTTCTGACCGCCGACGTCCCAGATGTTGAGCGCGTATCCGCCCCGGTGCACCGTCTTGATCTGAAAGCCGAGGGTCGGGCTCACCGTCGAGATGTCGTCCCCACAGAGCCTCTTCACGATGGTCGTCTTGCCCGCGTTGTCCAGGCCGACCAGGAGGATCCGGATCTCCCTCTCTTTCCGTTTCACCTTTCGAATGATCGTCAGGAGCCCCATGATGATGAGGAGGAATGGGACGACGGGCAGGGGAGAGAGGGAGACCGAACTTGACTTTATAAGCCCCCCTTCCAGGGAGTGTGCCACTGGTGTGTGGTCGCCCCCCACAGGGGACGCTCGCAGCCATTCTTCCCACGCCCGTTTCGTTTCAGTTCAAAATTCAAAAGGACATCGAGAGGGGTTGACCCACGACGCCACTGCCACTGCCGCTCGCCCCCGCCCCCGCTCCCGACAGCGTGCGCACGAGCCGCAACTGCATGGCGGCCTCGTCGTCCTCGAGATACTTGGAGCACATCATCAGGAGGATGCCTGTATGATGGTGGTGGTGGTGATCGTGGTGGTGAGGGACGAGTGGGAACTATCAGAGCTGTCGTCGGAGAGAGAGATCCTCGTAGGAGGGGTGAACGACGGGTCGAAGCTCCCCGTCCACCCCGCAAGAATACCCCAGCTCACTGAGGGGTGTATTTTCAGGGTCGCTCCCCATCTACCCCTCCCCGTCCACCCACCCGAAGACTACGTACCGCAAGGAATCCATCCGGCCGTGGCCCAGAAGAAGGCGCTCTCGCGTCCGAGGCCCGAGATCATCACGGCGACGATGGCCGGCCCGAGGCCCTTGCCGAGGTCGTCCAGCGTCGTCTGCAGGGCGAGGGCGATGCCCCGCGTCTCGGGCTCGTTGACGTTCATGATCATCGCCCGCACGTTCGGGCCCACCGTGCTGCTGAGCATGCCAGCGAACATGGAGCACACAAAGGCGACCGGGTAGTGCGCCCTGACGGCGCCCTTGATCAGGTACCACATGGGAAGCGTTCCCAAGACGGTGCAGCTGCCGATGAAGACCGGCATCGACCGCGGCGACCTGTTGTACAGGTACTGCCCGATTACCCCGCCCCCGATGACGCCAAACGCGCCGCCCACCCCGATGCCGAGGACCAGGGACGTCGCCGACGAGATCGCCAGGCCCTTTTCCTGCGCTAGGTAGTCGTTCAGGAACGTCAGCAGCATGCCCCACGGCAGGCAGCCCGGCAGGCCCTGGCCGATGGCGTAGACGTTGGTCTTGATCGACGCTAGGCCCATCATCTTGTCCCAGTTGAGGTCGGCGTGGTAAGAAGAAGAAAACTCTGTGTTGTTGTGTTGCTCCTGTTGTGTGTTAATGTTGTGTGGGAGGTGAGTGTATGGTGCGTGAGTGGTGGGGTGAACAGGGAGCGCAGCGACCCGTTCACCCCACAGGAATACCCACCCGCTCGTGTCCATCCCCACTCCCCTGTGTTCACCCCCACCCGGTCGCTGCCCAGCTCCCCGTCCACCCCTCAAGAATACCCCCCCTCGGATGTTTATGGGTGGGGTGACCATGGGTGGGGTGACGAGCGGGTCGCTGCGCTCCCCGCTCGTCACCCCACCTCCCCGTTCGTCACCCCCTACCCGACACCTACGTACCTTTGCTGCCTGAAACACGGCTCGCTCTGTCGACCCTTTTTCGGGCTCCTCCGTCGTCGCGTACATGAGTCCCGCGCAAAGAACCGCGGGAATGGCCACGATCACAAACGGCCACCGCCAGCCCAACCACGGCCCGATGTACCCCGCGACGCCCTGTCCGGCGGCAATGCCCATACCAACCGCCACCTGGACGACGGCAGACACCAACGACCGCTGCTCGTGCTCGTACATGTCACTGAGCAGGCTGAATATCAACGGCAAGCACCCGCCGATGGAGATGCCCGTCAGCAGACGCAGCACAAACAGCTGCCAGTACCGCGTGACAAAGATGGTCAGGATGCAAGGCCCCTCGCCCAGCAGCACGGCAATCACGAACAGCAGTCGCCGGCTCACGTAGTTGGACAGATACCCGAACACGAGCGCTGCAGGCGCCCCGAACATGTAAAACGCCGCGCCGATGTATCCACCGAGATATTTGTCCCGCTCGCTGTCGTCAAAGCCGAAGCTCTTGGCAATGTCGGTCAGGTTTGGCGCCATCAGGTTCTGGTCCGCGAACAGAAGGGCAGACGTCACGCAGAAGATGGCGACCGGATACAGCTGAACGAACAGCTTCCGAACGGCCGGGGACGTGATGGACGAGAGTGGGTTCGCGGTGCGCCAGGCATTGAGTGGACCGCCTCGGGTCGCGGAACTCGAACGGCCGGGAAGGACGTGAGTGTGAGTGTGAGTGGGAGGGGACTGTTGATGGCTCGAGCTCGAGTCCACCAGGAGCGCCGCACGCTCGCTGACGTGGAAGGGTCCCTCCATGTCACCGCGGTGCTAGTTTGGAGCTGCGGAAAGCCATCGAAAGAGAGTTGTTGGGGGTTCCGGGCTTGTCCAAAACTGTGCCTACAGTAGAAACAAATTTGTTTCTCACCGAATGGATGGATCGCCCTCGCGTCTTTTCCAATACATTCCTATACCGAAGCGAAGTCGCTTAAGCGCGGTGTCGACGCCGGGGGAGCCCGAGACGTTCCGCATGCTCGAACCAACGTTGGTTCGAAGAAGAAGGCGAGCGCCCCCGTAACGATACGACGACGACGAATTCACGACGATGAATTCAGTCAAGATCCACAGCAAGATCCGCACCAAGTACCAGGGGCTCTTTGGCTTCGAGCACGGCATGAGCACGCACCACGCCGCCCTGATGGCGGCCATGCGCCACTTCGAGCGCGTTGGCGACGACGCGTCGCTGGGCCTGGTGCTGATGGCCCTCGTCCGTGGGCGAAAGCCGTGGCTGATGGACCTGCGCTATACGTACTTCAAGATGGACCGCCTGGAGCGGTTCTCCGAGGTCCTGCTCGTACTGTTCCGCTGGGTCATGCGGAACGGGGCAATGTCGGTTGACGAGGTGCGGCGGCTCCTGAAGAAGCTCGAGCTTCACGTGCAGGACCAGGTGCGTATCGTTTTCTTTCTTCTATTTCTTTCTTCTCCGCTCTCTTTCTTTCTCTTCTCTACCCTGGGCTCACCACTTTACTTGACGCTCACGTTCATCCACACCACAGGGCAAGCGCACGTTGGTTTCCGACTTCCTCTTCCGATTGCTCGATGAAAAGGGCCGGCTCGGCGACGCCTACGACGCCATGAGTCTCGCGGGGAGGCACGACCGGATGGGCCTGATGCGCAAGCGGCAGGTCGAGGAGGCCATCGGCCGGGTCGCGGGGGACATGTACAGGCCGATCGACCAGGCCACCTTGACACGCACGATGCACGGCGGCAGGAGCCTCCTCGCAGACGCCGAGGTACGTTGCGCGTAGTAGTGTCGTAGTGTCGTAGTGTCGTAGTGTCGAGCGTAACCGCGCTCAAGGTTACTCACTAACTCTCTGCGTCTCCTCCTTCTCAGCGGCACCTCAGACAGGCCGTGACGGATGTTCCGGACGACACGACCAGTCGGATGCACCTCGTCGAGCTCCTGGTGGCGAACGGCGACGACGCGGGGGCGCTGGACGCCTCCCGAGAGCCGTCCAGCGACGACTTTGACGCGCAGGCCCAGCGACTCGTCTTGCTGCTGCGCGAGCTTCACCGGGAGTTGAAGCAGACGACGGCTGACAGGAAGAAGAAGACTGACAAGGCGAAGAAGAGGAAGAAGACCGTGAGGGGTGGGTGCGTCGTGGTCGACGAGGTGATCGGGTGCTGCGGAACGATGCTGTCGCTCGACCCGTCTGCCACGGAGTGCCTCCGGCCTCTCTTTAAGCTTCACGACCTGGGACTGCTGGTGTCGAAGGATGACGAGGGATGGCAAGGGAAAGGACGAGAACGAGAACGAGACCGGTGCGCGGCCCTCGCAGCCGCGCTGTCAGGCGTCCACTTCGACGCCGACGACGCTCGGGACGAGGCGCTCCGGTCCAAGGCAAGCGCGCTCATGGCAGAGGTTGGGCAGCACCAGCAGCGGCTGCAGCGGCAGCACCACGAATCTCGTGAGTGACAATAAACAATAGAACAATAGAACTACTATTCGAGCCCATCCAGAAAGTCGAACCGCGAGAGCATTCCCCCCTTCATCCGCTCTGCCTCCTGCTCGGCCTTCCGCGCCCGCTCAATCTCCTCCAGACTCACGCGCTCCAGCGTCTTGATGACGTAATCGTCCTCCTTCAGCTCACCAAACAACACGATATTCTCCCCACGAATGATCTGCAGCCCCAACGGCTTCTCCGAGTAACACTTTCCCACGATGATCCGCTCAAAGGCCCCTTCGAGCACGATGTTGGCAAACTGGTCGAACGACCGCATCGTCCCGACCAGGATCCGCCGGTCCCGCAGCTGCAACATGAGCGTCTTGTCCAGCTCCTCGGCCAGCGAGACGCCCGGCGGCGGGACTGGCACCAGCGGCGGGGGCTGGAACGCTGGGGGAGGTGTTTGAGGTGCCATTTCGAGGCGTCTTGTGTGTGTGTCCGGAATCGGAATGAACCTGCGATTTTCGAACTCGAACGATTGAACGTGTGGAATCGCTCGCGCGTCCCCGTCGACGAAACGCGATAGTCTGTTCTTGGAAGTAGACGATGGGGGAGGTATACACCGCGGTATACGGAACACCACTTTTCCTGTGAAGGGGCGCGCGCGGACCGGAACCCGCCTCTTAGAATTTCATTTTGAACGCATATCACACGATGGCTCTCTCGCAGTATGTTTCCGTGAGCCTGTCACTGTTGGGCCTGGTAGGCTTGACAGGCGCAGGTGTTGCTGTCGGTAAGTTGACAGAAAACGACGGTCTTTTCAGCGCAACGACGATTCGACGTAGGATTTCGTCTCACCCGTCCTTTTCTTCGTTCCCTCACACACACACAGGAAGCGGTATCGGCATGATGTCGTATGAGGCACTCTCAGCGGAGGAGAAGGTCACTGCTGCCTCCCCGCTCGAGAAGTCCTCCTCGAAAGAGTAATGTGTGGCATCGAGTGACGAAATGCGTCTGATTCGCTTCGCCTTCCCTTGTTTGCCCACCCGCTATACTCGAGAGTAGTCATGTAACGTAGAGAGAGAGAGAGAGACCAGCGAAAAGGCTCGATAAAGGGGGGGAAGGGGTCAACCCTCTCGTCATCAACCTCGACTTCTACAAGGTGCTCCTTCCGCCGTGCGTGCGCGTCGCCGCACTCCTCGCGACTATACTCGTTGTCCCACCTTACACCTTACACGCGTTCTTTGCCACAACACAGCACAACGCAATCGTCGTCGTCGTCGATCACTCGTCCGAAAAGTCCGACACGTCGTCGTCCGTCTCCATTCCCTCGTCCTCATCATCATCGTCCTCGTCCTCGTCCTCGTCCTCGTCCAGCCCTATAGCCGCCGCTGCGTCCTGGACCTCGATCCCCCCGTCCTCGTCGATCGTCGCCGTGACCAGCGGCCGCCCAAACCCCAACCCCCCGCCCACGACCCCCCCATCATGTCTGGCGCACGCCAGCACCAGGTCGAGTCGGCCGTTGAGGGACACGAGCGAGCTGTAGGTGGAGAGGCGAGCGTCGATGATCTGCTGCAGGCTGCTGAACTCTGTCCTGCACGCTCCCGTTCCGGCAAAGTAGCCGGCGTGGTGCACGAGCACGGCCTTGATCCACGCGGTGAGCTCGGCGGCCCGCCGCGGCGACGCCTGGAGCTTCTGCACGAGCATCCGGACAAACGTCGTCGCGTCCCCGGGGGAGAGCTGCCGTGCCGTCTTTGAGACCGTCTTGGCGCTCTTCACGGACAGGCACCGTTCCAGCAGCGCGTTGTCTTCGTTTTCTAGGGCCTGACTAAGCAGGATGGCGAGCGAATCTGCCTTGGGCTGCAGCGGTTGGACCGGCTGGACCGGCTGACTGGCTGCCGCGGAGGTCCCCCGAGCGGTTGGACCGGCTGGCTGACGGCCCCGGAGGTCCCCGCGGCCCTTGAGCGCCGCGATCCGCTCGGCGAACGTGAGGTTCTTCTCGGGATCCTCCCCGTCGATATCTAGATTCTCGTCACTCCCGCTCCCGCTACTCCCGCTCGCGTCTTCCATGTCGACGTCCGTGTCGTCGGCGCCGCCCCGGGGTTTGGATTTGGATTTTTTGGATTCTCTGCCGTTCATTAAGACGGCGTGCTCGTTCGTCTCGGCGACGGCCAGCGGGATGTGCGACGACGCTCCCCTGGACGATGCGCCCTTGGACAACGCCATCGACTTCAACAGCGCCTCGTCACCCATCTGCGGCTTTGCCACCTCCACGATCGACCCGTCTGCCGAGGCCGTCAGCCGCAGCTTTGAGAACTTCGGCTTGACCACGTTCCCGAACGCCACAGTCAGCTCCACGCCGTCCTCGTCCGCGGCATCGATCGCGACCTGCACGGCTGGCAGCCCGTTCCCGCTCCCCCCCTCGGACGCCGCCCACTCGACCACCCGCCCGCTGCCGCTCGAAAACTTGAACACGTGAATATCGCCCGACATCGTCACGGCCACCACCTGATACTGCTGGTCCGCGGGCGACGACGACGCCACGCGCGCCATCGACACGTGCGCCACCGGATGGTTCAGACTCACCTGCGCCAGCGCGGCCTTTTTCCGCGCGCTCCACACCGCAATCGTCCGGTCGCCCGTGGCCGCAGAGCAAAAGTACTGCTGGTCGCTGTCGCCCGTGTTTCTACTCGTACTCTGACCGCTCGCGCCCGTGCCACCACTCGAGCTCCTCGCACTACTACTACTCAGGCTGATCACCGGCGTGGCGTGCCCAGTCCACTTCCCGAGCCGCGCCCCCGTCGTCCCGTCCACCAGCACGATCGCGCTCCCGCCCAGCAGCACCCGCCCGTCCCCCAGCGACGCCATCTTCGACACCTGAAACTTGGACGGCGACGCCCATTGCGCCAGCTCGTTCCCCAACTTGACATCCAGCACGACTGCCCGCCCGGACCCCGTCATCACCAGCACGTTCTTGTCCACCCCCACCATGCTCGACACGGCCCCGTACGGCAGCGACTTGCGCCACAGCAGCTTCATCCGCGCGGTATCGTACGCCAGCACCGACCCGTCCACGGCGCCCGCCACCAGCACCTTTGCGATTGCGCCCTGTTGAATATTTCGACGATGACGTTCGTGCGTGTGTGCGTGCGTGTGTGCGTGTGTGGTGAGTCGGTGAGTCGGTGAGTCGGTGAGTCGGTGAGTCGGTGCGTCGGTGCGTCGGTGAGTCGGTGAGTCGGTGAGTCGGTGAGTCGGTGAGTCGGTGAGTCGGTGAGTCGGTGCGTGGTCAGTGCGAATACTACGGGGAAACCGCGACGACGTCCATCACCCCCTGCATTCGCTGCATGCCCGGGAATTCAAGTTTCCGGGGCGCACGTCGATACGCACCTTCCCCTGTCCCCATACGAGGCAGCTGAACACTGATTTCGATATGTTTTTGTCCGAGATGCTGCCATCGGCCAAGTCTCCCGTGATGTCAGCTGCAATCGAAGACGAGCTCACATCGAACAGGCGCACGCGAGCGTCTGCAGAGCCCCAAGCCGCCCGCGACGATGACGCGTTGAAGCACGGCTGTATGGCCTCCAGGGTGTGTGTCGCCGCACCATTCATGAGAGGCAGGTTGCGTTGTTTTTGCTGCGACTGGTTTGAGAGGACTGGGTTTTCAAGCGAGGCGACTTGATCGTCGCCGGGACGGGCAGCGGCGCGATCGTGCACACACACGTCTATCAGTAATACATTCATTCACAATGTTGATGATGAAGGTTGCGGCAGCCCGGCCACTGCCCACGCGGCTCGGTACGTCGTCGTAACGGCCGGAATTCCGGGACGACGTGGTGCTTCGACCGTGATGGCATCGAAGAGCAACTGTCGTCCGATTTTCCGATCCGCTCCTGCTGCTCACTTCGTGCTCGATTTCTGTCTTGGCAGGAGGCGGCGCCAGCGCGGGCCGACCGGCTGCGTCGATTCGTTCGATTCGTTCGAACTGGCTTCGGCTCAAGGCCAGCGAGACTGCGGACGAGGGGGCCGATGACGCGGTGGATCAAGCGGGGGGTGACGCGGTGGTCGAGACGGTCGAGACGGTCGAGACGGTCGAGACGGTCGAGACGGTCGAGACGGTCGAGACGGTCGAGACGGTCGATGGCGCGGACGTGGACGTGGAGGTGGAGGCGCCCGCGACGCTGGTGGGCAAGGCGAGGAGCTTTGTCGAGGCGAATCCGATGGCCGGGTATCCGCTGTTGGGTATTGCGGGGTTCATGGGCGTGACGTTTGTGATTGCTGTGGTGAAGACGTTTGCCAAGTCGAACTTCACGTCGGACGGGAAGAGGAGGAAGAAGATCAATGCGAACAAGTTAGTGATTGACGAGTTGCAGAAGTACCTGCCGGAGAATCGGTCGGCGCTCAAGGGGAGCGCCATCGCGGGCATCCGGCTGCGGACGGGCTTCAGGTACGTCGGTAGCAGTAGTACGGGATGGATTTTTTTGTTCGCGCGCCACCTCCTGCTACCAACAACTCACTCACTGCTACCACCCCTCCCCCGCGCAGTCCGACGGAGATTTTCCGCAAGTACCTGTGGTACGTGCTGAGAGAACTCAAGTTCGACCATGAGGCGGTCTCGGACCTGGTCTACTTGCGATCCGCCCTGGACCTGAGCGACGACGACGTGGCGGCGGCACTGGAGGAGCGCGCCAAGCGCGTGATGGCTCAGTTCGGCACGATCATGTTTGATACATCCAATATGACCGACGCGGGGGTCGAGCGGAAGGCCAGCTCGAGAAATTTCTTCAGCAAGCTGCTGTACCTGGTCGAGAGCGAGGAGCTGTGGGACAACGCGGACAACGAACGGTTTGACTTGGCCAAGATCTTTGGTTGTACGCAGGAGGACTGCGATCGCCTCCGAATTGTGTCGCTGTACGACATCGATCTCGACAAGATGATGGAGGGTGAGGGGGGTGGCGAGGGAGGTGAGGGGGGTGGCGAGGAGGAGGGTCAGTGAGTTCTGTATGTTGGTGTAATGAGAGTGCGTTCGATTGATTGCTGCAGGCGGGGCGATGGCGGCGGGATGAGGGAGCGCTGCGAACGTCGTGGTGAGAGACAGAGACAGAGAGGGAGGGGGGTCATTTGTCACCGCGTTGCCTTCCGACTGGGCGCCCGTCCGCGGCCGGAGTGCGAGTCCGCGGCCGGTGGGTGGGAGTTGGAGGCCGGTGACAAATGACCCCCCCTTCACCCACTTCCCTTCATCCACTATATTATAATTCTCTTGATACATACTTTAGATACCTGCTTTGAACAACAGCGACGCCGAGGAGCGCTGAAACCCACGACTACCACTTAGATCCGAAATCTCTGCGCATGAAGCCGTACGTTGTGCTCGTCACGGCGCTGCTCCTTGGGGCGCAGGTCGGGAGTGCGCAGGAGCCCTTCAGCGAGCAGGATATCGAATGGATGAGCTACTTCAACACCAGGCCGCAGCGCATTATCTCCGCTGGAGAGCTGGCTGACAGGGTGGCCAGCCTGAAGCTTGCCAACGCCTCGCCGGCACTCGCAACCCAGTTCCCGTTCGCGGCTTCCATATCCTACGGCAACGTACACACCTGTGGGGCCGTGCTCATCTCGCCCCGAGCTCTGCTCACGGCGGCGCACTGCGTCACGAACTTTGCCGACGGATCGATCAAGGAACCCGAATCCATGGTACGTCGATATGGTTGGGTAGATATATCTCGCCTTCTGGACTCGTTCTCGCTCGCTCGCTTGCGACCCTGACGCTCACCCTCACCCTCACCCTCGCCCTCGCCATCACCAGTCTGTCCGCGTGGGGAACATCGTGCGGGGCGAGGGGCCCGAGCACGCGGTCCATCAGGTGGTCATACCGGAGGTGTACGCGCTCAACTCGTCTTTTCTGGGTGACATTGCGCTGCTCGAGCTCGAGCAGGCGGTCGACACGCCCGTGGCCACCCTGCCCGCGCCGCCGGTCGTCGAGCCCTCCTTTGCCCTGACTTCCTCTCAAGAATCTCCTGCCGTGAATGAGACTGTCGCGGGTCAACAGGAGACCAATGGGACCGGTGGAACGACGGCTGAATCGTCGTCGGATCAGTCCGTCCAGGAGGAGGTAGGGATCTCGCTTGCCGGAATCGCCCTGGCAGCGCCACCGTCAACGACGATTACGACATCGACGACATCGTCGTCGAGTCAAGAGCCAAACACGACCACAATCGACGCGACCACCACCGCCGACCTGCCGCTCACGGCCATCGGGTGGGGCTACACGTCCGAGGTGAGCATGCTGTCGACGTCGCTCATGGAGGCGCTGTTGACGCGGTTACCGGACGAGGAGTGCGAGGCGTTCCACCAGTCCAAGGGTCTCGGCACCAAGCCGGTCGATCACTTTTGTGCGGGAGATTCGACAGGAGCCGACACATGCCGCGGCGACAGCGGCGGTCCGATCCTCGAAGGTGACTTTGATGTGATCGGCATCACGTCGTACGGTGCCTCGGACTCCAAGTGCGGCGCGGCCGATGGAAACAGCACCGGCGTGTACACGAGTGTCGCCTTTTGGCGGCCATGGATTCTCGACAGCCTCTCTCTCTACAACATGGGCGGCGACTCGCGACCGTCGAGGCTGGTGACGCCCGAGTTTTTCTCGTGTTGGTCGTCGGAGGTGCCGGCGTCGTCGTCGGCAGCGGCGGCAGCGCCGGCGGCAGCGGACGCGAGTTCGGCGGACAATCTGGTGACGTCGCGTGCGCTTGCGACGAGCGTGGGGGAGTGCGCCGATCGGTGCCGGGATGACGTGCGGTGCTTGTCTTTCCAGTTTGAGTTCGGATCGACCCAGTGCAGCCTGAGCATGTCGCCGGGCGTCGAGACGACGGCGTCCAGCGCCTGTCACACCGGCCGAGTCAGCATCGGGGTCGACCGGCTGCTCGAAAACGTCGTGGAAGCTCTCAGTCCCGATTCGAGCCTGCTCCAGGAGGTCGGCTCCAATCAGTAGGGGGGGGGCAGCCTCACCAGTGCCCACCCTGGTGGGTGGCCACCCAATCATCGTGTTCAAACCGTCGTTCTCGAGATACTACGATTTTTTTACATACGCCTATCCATACATCCCATTTATCCGTATGCGTATGCGTCCGTCCGATACCTGAGCCCCGTCGTCGGGCCGGCGACCATGCCGCGGACGAAGAGACGAAACCGATCGGGCGCTGCTCCTTCCTACTTCGAGGTACACCCCTGGCAGTCCAAGGATGACTATGGAGAGCAAGGCGGCGTGATCGGCGACGACCGAGGAGATGCCGACGAACAAACGCCCTGGCAGCCGCTTCCGCCCGTCCAGTTCCGTCCGGCCACCATCACGCCGACGCCAGAGGACGGCGCCGAGTGCGTGCTGTTCGTCAAAACGACCGGTGGCATCGTGGGGTTCTTCGCCGACGCTGCCGAGCATGCAGCATCGACGAGAAGAATCACTGGCAAGTACCTGGCCGTCGCAGAGGGGGCCTACCGGGAGGCGCTCGACTGCACCAGGGACTCCAGCTGGGACCTGCTGGTCTTGTGTCTGCACGATGCGACCGGCGAGCATGTATACGTGCTCGCCGAGGCGCATGGGGGCGATTTCATGACGATCACGGCGCCGCCCGATCTGACGAGTGAGGAGATGGCGGCCGCGGCTGGGTGCGTCGGCTCGATGACGCTGGCGACGGGATTCGGTCTCCGATTCGAGTGCCGGGCCCTCGTCAACGCCGAGATTGACGACAGGGAGCTCGTGAAACGGCAAGTACGGGAGGAGACTGCCTCGTCGGGGCTGACAGACGAGTTGGACGAGACGACACTGTGCCGCCTGTCGTCATGCTCCTCACACGTCGTGTTCGGCAGGATCGAACTCAGATGATCCGAAGCTCCTCTCTCTCCTCCTCATCGTCCCTTCTTCATTTATCGTTTTCAATCAATCTGTGGACGTACACGCAGACACGCCCAAGAAATCAGTTCGTCGAAGACACGCACGGCAGGGCTTTCTTTCCGGCGTCTGATCTTCTCAACGTTCGGATTCTGATCAAAGACTGAGAACAAGAACAACATGACTGGGGCGCAGTGGCTCAAGGGCACCGTCAAGGAGGTGCTGTCCGGCGATACGGTCGTCATCGCCGCGCCGTCGAGGGGGAACGCCCCGCCGCCAGAGAAGCGGCTGTCGCTCGCGTCGCTGGTCACCCCGAAGCTGGGCCGCCGCGACGGCTCGACGATGGACGAGCCCTTTGCGTTTTCGTCGAAGGAGTTCCTTCGTCGCATGGTGATTGGTAAGGCGTGCGTGTTCCGCGTGGAATACAAGATCGATGCAGCCAACGGACGCGAGTTTGGAAGCGTCTTTGTGGGCGAAGAGAACGTGGCGCTGTGTTCTGTCGCGGCGGGCATGGTGGGTATTGAGCTCTGGAGATCTGAAGCTCCTCGTCGCTATTCGCTTGTCGCTTGTCGCTTGTCGCTTGTTGCTTGTCGCGATTATTATTCGCCCTGACCACCTCGCTCACTCACTCACTCCCCCATGCGCTTCGCGCATTGCTCGTTCGCCAGGCCCGCGTCCGGGAGGGTGGGTCCCAGCAGAGCCAGTTTTACGAGCAGCTGCTGCAGGCGCAGGAGGCTGCCAAGAAGAAGGGCCTCGGCGTGCACAACGTCGATCCCAAGGTCATGGCGGCGAGCATCCGCGAGGCCGGCGACGAGGACGCTGCGGCCCTGATCAAAAAGGTGGGCAAGGGAGGAGAGGTCAAGGCCGTCGTGGACGGCGTGATTTCCGGGTCGATGGTGCGCGTCACGCTCTTCCCGTCTCGCAAGTCGCAAGTCGTGCTCGTGACCGGCATCCAGTGCCCGTCGATGAAAAAGGCGGCTCCGGAGGCCGACGGCGAGGCCGCGACCGCCGAGCCGTTTGCACGCGAGGCCAAGTACATGTGCGAAACGATGTGCCTCAACCGCGATGTCGCTCTGGTGCTAGACGGGATGAGCCAGCAGGGCGCGCTCATCGCGCAGGTCAGGTGCCCGGTGGCAGGCGACGGCAACGGCGACGACCAGAAGGCCGACCTTGCAGAGGCGCTGCTGGGGGCCGGTTTGGCCAAGGGCGCCGAGTGGTCGCTGAACATGATGGGCTCGGGCGCGTTCAAGCTGCGAGAGACGGAGCGCGCTGCCCGCACCGCGCGCAGGGGGCAGTTCCACGACCTGGTCGCCAACCCGTCCAACGTGCAGAACCAGAAAATGTTCCAGGGAACAGTCGTCGAGATCGTCTCGGGAGATTGCCTGGTGGTCGCCGAGGACGGGAGCGGTGTCGAGCGCCGCATTACGCTTTCGTCCATCCGGACCCCTCGTGCCGCCTCGCGCGACCGCCCCGGGGAGCCGTACGGCGCGGAGGCCAAGGAGTTCCTGCGCAGCAGGCTCATCGGAAAGACCGTGAGCGTTGAAATGGAGTACTCGAAGAAGATTGGAGCGGGCGTCGGTGGGGCCGGTGGCGGTGCGGAGCGTACGATCGACTTTGCGTCTGTCTTTATCGGCACACCCACCAATACGACCGCCGCCAATGCCACCGCCGCCAGTAACGCCGCAAATGTGGCCGAGATGCTGTTGATTCGCGGCCTCGCGTCGACGGTGAAGCACCGCGCGGATGACGAGCGCAGCGCCTACTTTGAGCGACTCTTTGCCGCCGAGGAGAACGGCAAGAGCTCCAAGAAGGGTATTTACAGCGACAAGGAGGCGCCCGTCACGCGCATCAACGACCTCAGCGCCCCGGGATCGGCGGCCAAGGCCCGTCAGCACCTGCCGTTCCTCCAACGTGCGGGGACGATCACGGCCATCGTCGAGTTCGTCATGAGCGGCAGCCGCTTGAAGCTGTTCGTTCCCAAGCAGAGCGTCGCTATCGCCTTTTCGCCGAGCGGCGTCCAGTGCCCGAGGAAGGGCGACGACTTCTCGGACGACGCCCTGGCGTTCACGAGGAAGCGCTTCATGCAGCGTTCGGTCGAGATCCACGTTGAGGCCGTCGACAAGCTCGGCACGTTCCTCGGATCCGTCACCGTGGGCGAGGGCGTCCACAAGATGGATTTGAGCGCGGCGCTGCTCCAGGCCGGCCTCGGCAAGATCCACGGGGGGTTCATGGAACAATCCACTGAGCTCCAGCGCGCCGAGGAAGAGGCGCGCGCCGCCAAGCGCGGCGTGTGGAGCAAGGAGCCCAAGGAGGCCCCCAAGCCGGAGGTGATGACCCAGTTCAAGCGCGAAAAGGCGCGGTTCGTCATCACCGAGATGGTCGACGCCAACACGTTCTACGTGCAGAACGCGGGCGACGCCAGGGCTCAGTGGGTCGCAGACCAGATCAAGGACATGAGGCCCGAGCTCGAGACCAACGCCCAGGCGGGTGCCGGCACCGCGTTGAGGGTGGGATCGCTGGTGCTCGCCAAGTTTGCGGCCGACCGTACTTGGTATCGGGCCAAGGTCACCAAGGCCAACACGCGCGACCCGCTCAACGCCAAGTACGACGTGCAGTTCGTCGATTTCGGCAACAGGGACGCGGGGCTGACACGCGACGACGTGCGCCCGATGCCCCAGACGCTGGCCGTTGTGCCGCCCCAGGCGCACCTGGCGACGCTCGCCTTTGTCCGGGCGCCCATCGAGTTGCGCGACGACCTGAACTACACAGTCATGGGACGGGTCAGCGAGCTGACCAACGGCGGCACCGCGGTCCTCGAGGGATACAAGGAGGCCATGACGCGTGCGGGCGGGGAAGTCGAGTGCGGGGGCGCGACGATGCTGCATCTGACGCTGTTTGCTCCGGGGGCCGACGAGTCGAGCGTGGACGAGTCGATCAACGGCGAGCTGGCCGTTGACGGCCTCGTCAAGTGCGTGAGCACCGAGAATGGCAAGGGGATGGAGAAGGGACGGGCGCTGAGCGACCCGGAGAGTCGCGCGGTGTTCGAAGGCCTCCAGGCGCTTGAGCGCGACGCCCGCCGCCGCCACCTCGGCATCTTCGAGTACGGCGACGTCGACGACGACGAGGACGACTAGGGACGAGTACGAATTCTATCTATCTATGCTATCCACTTACTCCAAGTATAAATATTCCCTCCTCCATTAGACGGCAACGGTGCGGTAGATCTGGGTCGGCCCGTCGAACACGTGCTGCTGCTTCCTCTTCTCCAGCGGTCCGTGTGCGTTGAGCAGCTGCACGTGGATGCCGTCGTCCAAAAGCCTTCCGGCCTGCTTGAGGTGCAGGTACTCCTGGCGTTCGAACTGCGTGAATCCCCAGTTCCTCGACACGACGACCTTCTGCCTGCCCGGGAACTTGAACTTGGCACGACGCAGCGCCTCCTCGGCCAGGTGCGAGTGCGCATCCTTGCACCTGATGGACATCAGGATCTTTCCGATAGACACACGGGCACACAGTCCATACGGCTTTCCGAATGCTCCACGCATTCCCGTCTGGAGCCTATCAGCTCCAGCGCACGAAAGCATCTTGTTGATACGCAGGACGTGGTACGGGTGCACGCGCACGCGCAGGTGGAAGGCCTCCTTTCCGGCCTTGGTCACCATGTACTTGTTCGCAGCAATACGGGCAGCCTCGAGCGACTCGGAGGAGATGTTCTCCTTCTCCCAAGACACCAGGTGCACGCAGGCCGGGAAGACGTCGACGCCGGTCCTCTTGGCACCGGCATCGTAGATCCGAATCTTCGGGTCCGGCACACCACGGCAGTAGCGCGACTTCGGATACGGCTTATCCTTAATCTGACGGTAGCACTTAAACGGACCTGCGGCGGGGGGGTGGGGGAGGGGAGCGCGGGTGTGAGCGTGAGCGGGCGTGATGGGACCAAATGGAGACCAGAGGGAGGGGGCGACGACTGCGGCACAGGGGCCGCGTGCGGCGCCTTCGCGCGACTCATACGACGTTTCGAACGCATTGAGGCCGACGCAGACGCCCGCAGCGGCCAGACGGCCACAGCCCAGCGAATTCCAGCGGTCGGCCGGCGACATTCGAACTCGGCCGTCCCGCGCCCGCAGCCGCTTTTATGTGTGTCCGCTGCCGCCGGAGACACAAAAGACGTGGCATAGGGACATAGAAACGAGCGGAGAACCCAGACAGCATTGAATGGCTCCTCCACGCGCTGAATTTCACGGCCGGCCGTCATGATGGCTCTGAGAGCCGAGCTGAGGCTAAGGACTACGGACGAGTGGAACTAGAACACGTACGCCTACCCATGATGATGATTTCTTCTGAAGACGAATGACTGTTCCACCAGGAGAAATGCGGATCGGCATTTCCATGACGCGTCCTCGCCCCAACGGAGACCGAGCGACATGTCGGCAACGTCGTTCGGGAGCCGCGCAATCGTTGCACGGCCTGGCGTGCGCACCAAATGCGGCAGTCTGTTTCTCCGCCCTTCCCGGATTCTCGCATTCCCTTTACACGATGATGATAGGTTGCCAGACGGGCCCAGGGCGCCGGGCTCCGCAGGCGCAGGGGCGGGGGCGGGGGCGGACGCCGGACGCCGGACGCCGGACGCCGGACGCCGGACGCCGGACGCCGGACGCCGGACGCCGCGGGGGCGGGGACAGAGCACCCGACGCCGGCCAGGGACGACGCCTGTGTAGTCGCGACCCGGTACATCACGACGTTCAAGTGGCAGGTGAACGTGAACGCGGGGCGCCATCGCGTCTTTCGAGTCCTTTCGAGTCCAAAGCTCCCTCCATGTCTCTCTAATACGCGTAATCGTACGATTGTACTCATAGTATTCGTCTACGGGAATCGTCCAGACTCGCGGGATTCGGGACGAAAGAAGTCGAGTGAGCATCGGCGTTGCATCTCGCGGGATTCGGGACGAAAGAAGTCGAGACTGAGCAAATGAGGCCTCCACGTGGCAGAGGCTTTGGCGGAAGAGGTGCGTCATGTTGAGCGTGCGGTGGCTGCGGTGGGTGGGTGCTCTGGGGGGAAACCGGAAATTTCCGTGCATGCCCCCCTCGGATTCGACACGCCTCCACTCGTCCACGCCTCCACTCGCCCTCACCTGACTTTCTCTCGCTGCAACACGACGATAGGTGACCGCGGCGGATTCCGGGGAGGCAGAGGCGGTGGGAGGGGCGGCGGCGGCTACGGTGGGTACGACCAGGGTCCTCCGGCGCAGGTCGTCGAGGCGGGCGTATTTGAGCACCCGTGCGAGGGTGAGGCCGTGTGCAAGTTGACCAATACGATGATTCCGTACTTCAATGCGCCCATTTTCCTGGAGAATAAGACGCAGGTCGGCAAGGTCGAAGAGGTGTTTGGGCCGATCAACTCGGTGTACTTTACCATCAAGATGTCGGACGGGGTGGTGGCGACCAGCTACTCGAGCGGGGATAGGTTTTTCATCGATCCGCAAAAGCTGCTGCCGCTGGAGCGGTTCCTGCCGCAGCCCAAGGGTGCCAAGACGAGGGGCGGCGGCGGCGGCCGCGGGGGCCGGGGAGGGAGAGGAGGCGGGCGAGGGGGAGGGAGAGGCTTTGGTGGCGGCAGGGGTGGCGGCAGGGGTGGCGGCTTTGGCGGTGGCAGGGGCGGGGGCTTTGGGGGCCGGGGCGGGGGCTACGGGGGTCGGGGCGGCGGCGGCGGGTTTGGGCGCGGCAGAGGGCGCTTCTAGAAAGGCAACGAGTGACTCGAATATTAGGTGTATTACGTGTTATGTGATGACTACTAGCACCTGGAGGATCGTGTTGGCCATGAGTGCGGTGTCCAGGCGTCGCATCACTGCACGCGGGGAATCGGAGGATCGGAGCTCGTAGGAGTGGTTTGGCCTCTGCCCGCTGCCACGCCCGCAATACCAACCTGGATCGAACAGGACAACTCACTCGTGCAGAGCGAGCACGAGCCGCATGGCGACCGGATGCCAGAGGTAGACGAGATAGGATCGGTCGCTGAGCCATCGTATCGCTCGACTCCCGATATTCGTGCATTTCTCGCGCTCATGCTCCTTTCTGCGCCAGTGGACGATGGCCGTGGCGAGGAGCAGGGCCATGACGAGCGAGGCGAGGGGCGAGCCGTGGAAGAGCAGGGCGGCGAGCCAGGGCTTCCAGTCGCCTGGTTTGCGGTAGTCGACGGACGTCAGGAGCGCAACGTACGCCACGGTGACGGAGAGGGTAACGAGCATCAGGAGCTTGGCGGCCCGAGGAGTCCACGGGTCGTGGCCGTGCTGGTCGCGGCCATGCTGGTCGCGGCCGTGCTGGTCGCCGCCGAGGACGAGGGCCAGCAGGATGCCGGAGACAAAGTTGGTCGCACGCGAGGGGGTCGCGAAATAGAGGACGTGGTAGTAGTACATGGCGGCGTCCTGCATCGCCTGACTGGCGCTCTGGTGGTCGAAGGGCGGCGGCGGGAAGCGGGACCCAAAGTGGGTGGCGAGCGCCACCCGAAGGAGCGAAAGGACCGCGATGACGGCGACGGTGGCTTTGTATCCTTTGTATCCTTTGTATCCTTTGTATCCTTTGTTCTTTCCGTCCTCACCCGTCGTGTTCACCACCTTCGCCATCAACAGCTTGCACGCCAGGCCAAAGAAGACGAACAGGTGCACCTGGACGGCGACGCTCCAGAGGTGCACGCCGCATCCGCCGAATCCGATCCAGTTGTTGAGGAGCAGCGGAGACAGGACCAGGGTCCTCGGACAGTACTTTGGGTTGAAGATGGGGTCGAACCGAACGCCGGGAGCGACGAGGGGCAGCCGGGCCATCGCGGCGACGGCCGCGAGCGTCGCCCAGTAGGGCACAAGGATGCGCCGCACCTTCTTCCCAATGTATGCTGTGAGCGAAAACGGCTGGCTGGTTTCGCACGACGATGCCCTCCACGCCAGGTACCCGCTCAGCACGAGAAAGCCGTCGACGCTCAGGTTGGCGAACGAGAGCAGCTTGAGGCCCATGTTCGTGTTGACCAGGTCCACCTTGTACTCGAGATCTTCCGTCGTGTCTCCCGCCGCGGCCCAGTACAGGAAGGCGTGGAACCCCACGACGACGAGGCTGGCGACCGCCCGAAACACTTGGATGCCCGCCTCCTCCAAGGTGTTTGTTGCTCCCCCCGTTCTTGTCGTCGTCGTCGTCGTCATCATCGTTGTCGTTGTCGACAAGGTGATCACAGTGATGCGGACCGTCCACGGCTCGCGTCTCTCTCGAATTTGGAACACCCCCGCGAAAGCGACCAGTCGTCCCCAGCGCTCCCTATACCCTACTTTACAACAACGAATTGGAGGAAAACTATGTATCACTATAAGTAATCAGAAAAGAGCCCTACTTCTTTCCCTCGTCTCCGGACAGCACGTCCGCAAACAGGTCGTCCGGCGTCCCGAACATGTCATTGAACGGGCTCGGCTCTGGCGCCATCGTCTGGCTATACGTACGCGGCGGGAACTTCCTATCGCGGCGAGTCTTAATCCTGCAGTCCTTCTCCTTCCTCTTCTTCTTATCCACAGAGTTCTCAAAGTTACGCCGACGCCTCACCTCCTGGACCAGGCCCGCCGACATGACCTCGCGCCTGAAGCGCTTCATGGCGCTGTCCTGCGGCTCATCCGGGCCGACCACGATCTGCAGAATCAGCGTCAACGCGAGAAAGACATCACGTGAAGCAGTGAGACGCGTCAGGAGATGCGAGTGACGGGGGAGACGTGAAGGGGAAGACGTGAAGGGTATAGGGTGAAGGCTCGCGTGGGTGAAATTTCATGGCGAGCCCGCAGCCGGCCATTCGGGCCGCGAGACGCCGTTCGATCGCCCTCGCGCCCCTCGTAACACAATTTTAGCACCAATGTGGTATCTCACACGTACGTCAACTTGGTACGACTGGTGTGCCGGGCAGACGAGGACATTCCTGGTCGCCACGCGAGCCACGGCGTGGCTCACGAAGGGAGTTTTGATGGCACAGGCCTGCATCCTGATGAACTATATGACCACTATCAGGTTTAAATAAGAGTGAGTGAGTGAGTGAGAGAGACCAGACTCGAGCAGGTTTTTTCGCGTGCATTGGACGGTCGACGAGCTCGCCCGCGAGCGCGGGGCCAGAAACAGAGTGACCGCCTTCTTCCTCCTTCCCGCCGTCCTCATACTTTTCACGTGTCTGATTCCTCAGACAGACCTCAGAGAGACGGCCCAGGACAGCGGGGCGTCCTCAGAGTCATCGTCAGTCGGTCGGGCCGAGTTTTTTGAGTCCAACTCGTTGAGCCTGACAGAGTTTTGCCAGCCAGCCAGCGCTGTGTTCTGTCTCTGCATTTTGACCGGTGTAATTTTGGGGGGAGTTTCATCCTCTACAGTCGCACACCGCGGTGGCCTGCTTCACCGTAGCTTTGGCGACTGGATTTTTCACCGACCGTCGACCATGACGCTCGTTCGGCCCCCGGCCCCGGTGGGCATTCTGACGCGGACGACGAGCCGGGGGCAGCGGGTGACGTGTGCATGTTGTGCGGCGGGGAGCGGGGTTAGCGGGGTAAGCGGGGTAAGCGGGACAGGGGGGCAACAACGGCGGGGCTGTGTGGACGAAACTCGAGTTGACGACGAGCGGGCAGTCGTCGTCGAACTGGACTTGGAGGCATCGACAGCAACGGTAACCACTGTCGATGCGGTGGCATATTCGCAGGTACCTCCGACGGCGGCGTCGATCAGTCGGCTGGCGATGTACAACACGCGGCTGGCGACGACGCGTTCGTCGCTGGCCCCCACGCCGGCCGGGGCTGGAGCGGGGGCGAGCACGAGCACGCGCGGGGGGACGGGGCGGAGCGCGTTGGTGTCCGTCCTGTCGTCTGCTGTCGTGGTGGGAGCGACGGTGGCAACGGCCGTCGTGGCGACGGTGCGGTCCAAGCTCAAGGCGGTGCGCGAGTGTGGGTGCTGTCAGGGGTATGGGGTGGAGCGGTGCAAGTTGTGCGAGGGGAAGGGGACGATCCAGTGGGAAGGGAAGATGGCGCACCGTGAGCCGTGTCCGATGTGTCTCGGGCGGCGGCTGGTCAAGTGCTCTGCGTGCGGGGGCGGGCTGCTGTTCTCGAGGTCGCTGTTCACGCACAAGGCGAACAAGGGCGAGGACGCGATCATGGACACGCTGACGACGCTGACGTCTTCCTCGCTCTCGTCGCGGTTGTTCGGGCGGCGGTCGGCCGGCGAGGAGGAGGAGGCGAGGATCGCGGCCAGCGAAGAGTTCTCGAAAGAGGTCCTGAGCGATTGATTGATCGGTGGATTGATTGACTGACACTTTCGTCGGTCGGCTGACGAAAACTGAATGAACACTTAAGTATAGTAACACCTAGACGCGCTCAAAGGTCGACTGGTTCTGGAGGAAGCAGACGACGGCCGTGGCGTTGTCCTTGCTGTACCGTTCGTTGACGGCCGTGTGGACGAGTCGCTGCGCCGCCATGGCAGGGTGTTTGACGGTGTCAGCGATGATGGACACGACGTCTTGGCCCCCGAGTACGTCCCAGACCCCGTCGCTGGCCATGACGATGTATCGGTCGTCGGGCCCGACGGTGTGCTCGGTGATCTCGGGCTCGGCCGTGAGCACCGGCTTGGCGTCGAAATCGCCGATGCTCCGGGTGACGGTCAGACCGACGTCGCCGACGCGCCACTCGCCGTCGTGCTGCCGGAGGGTGCCGCCGTGGCCCGCCCTCTCGATGCGCTCGCGCTCGTCGGCCCGGCCGGCGACCTGGTCGACGGTCAGGGCGATCGCTCGGTCGCCTCGGCAGACCATGGCCCGCGAGTCTCCTACGTTGGCCACGGTGAGGGCGTCGCCGTGGAGCAGCATGCAGACGGCCGTCGTCCCGGGGAAACGAGTCTGTGTGGTGGAGGCGCGGTGGCGCTCCTCGCGGCGACGGAACTCGTCCTCGGCCGACAGCAGCGTCTTGGTGAGCAGGTCGGCGGCGCTCTCGCTCGACGTCCAGTGGAGGAGGAGCAAGCGCTCGAGGTTGGCCGCGAGAAAGTCAGACGCCTCGGCCCCCCGGTGTCCGTCGAAGATTGCCGCTACGAGGACGTCGTCGCTCATACAGGCCTGATGCAGGATGATCCCCCGGTCTTCCATCGCCTCGCGGGCGCCGGAAGTCGCAAAGACGCCGATCGGTACCGTCGCGGACGGCCTGGCGTCGCCCGGTGGCCCGCGTCGCACCCATGAGGGCGGATCGGTTGCCGTCCACTCGTCGGCCGGGGCGTCGTCCGCGCGGGAGTCGCTCACGTCGCAGGGGTCTCTGCCAGCTTGATTGAGTGCGTCGATGCCGGCCAGCGAAAACACGACCGACTCGGCATCGTTGATGACGATGACGTTGACGTCGTCGTCGATGTCGTTCGCCCGAGTGGGTCTGGTCGTCGACTTCGTCTTCGTCGATGTAGACGTCGCGATGCGGTGCAGGGCCCTGGCGACGGTGGCCGCCGTGGGACGCTGGGACGGGTCCGCGTGCCAGCCGGATCGCAGGACGGCGGCCGCCTCGGCGGGGACGCCCGGCGGGACCGACGGACGAAGGCCCTCGGCCGCGACGGCCGTCGCGAGCTCTTGTCGCCCGTAGCCCATGTCGAGGATGGTGTGCGCGAGCGGGTTGTCCCGCGTGCAATCGCTGTAGGGGAACGCTCGAGCCAGCAGCTCGTTGACGGTGATGCACAGAGCGTAGACGTCCGACGCCGGCGACGCCGGCCCCGCCTTGAGCAGGATCTCGGGCGCCATGTACTCGAGCGTGCCGAGCATTTTGGCCTTGTGGAACCCACCGCTCGGGCTTCGGCCGGCCTTGTTGCCGGAGAACTCGTCGTTGATCGCGTCCTGGTAGTCGGCGATGCCAAAGTCGGCCAGGACGGCCCGGTCGCTGTTGAGCAGGATGTTTCCGGGCTTGACGTCCCGGTGGACGATGGGACGGTCGCGTTTGTGGAGGTGGGACAGTGCCAGGGCGATCGACGACCCGATCAACAGGATCTGATCGACTTCGGGCTGGTGGCAGGAAAGGAGGATGAGGAGGGGGCGATGGTGGCGGTGAGCGCGAGGACTGCAGTCTCGCCGAGGAAAGCGCGGTAGGAAAGGGGGGGCAATCTGCGAGTTTGAGATCGTACCTGCCACTGCCCTCGGTAGATGGCTTGGCCAGCGCTGGTGGCGAAGACCTCCATGATCGAGAGATAGTTGGGAGGCAGCATGCGCGCAGCGAGTAGGGCGACGACATTGGGGTGCGCACACGTGGAGAGCTGGCGAGCGAGCGAGCGGGGCAACGTGTGAGGGAACGAGAGCGCGAGTGAGGCGGGGCGCGGGACCGAGCGGGGTTGGTAAACACACCATCTCGACCTCTCTCCGGAAGCGAACGAGGTCGACCTGGCAAACGGGCGAGCGCAGAGCCCTCGTGAGAGATGGAGAGACGGAGAGACGGAGAGACGGAGAGACGGAGAGACGGAGAGACGGAGAGACGGAGAGACGGAGAGACGGAGAGACGGAGAGACGGAGAGACGGAGAGACGGAGAGACGGAGAGACGGAGAGACGGAGAGACGGAGAGACGGAGCGATTCGGGGCGTGCGAGCCCACGCCGGTCGAGTTCAATACCAACCGCCTCTCTGATGATGGCTTTCTTGATGGCGACGTCCCTGTCGAGCCAGTGGCCTCGAAAGACGGTCGCCTGGGCTCCCTCGGACAAGGACCCGGTGTAGGACAGGGACTCCGTGGGAACGCCGAGGGGAACGGCGAGCGGGGAGGTCAGGTCGTTCCCGCAGGCCTCGGCCTCTGCGAACTTGCCGAGCTTGACGAGGGAGGCCTGGAGAGAGAGTGTAGGGTGTCAGGTGATGGCCGAGTTTGGATGGGTGAGTGGCGAAGGGGGGGGCAGGCAGGCGAATTGCACGCACCATACGCTCCAAGCGATCGCTCGAGGCCATTGCAACGTGGCTATCAGTTGAACACGACGTGGTTTGCGTGTCCGGGAGGCCGAAGGAGCTGAGAGGTGAATTCAATTCGCTTCATCGGCTGAACCCATACAAGCTGCCAGCTCAGGCTGTGGTGCTTGCTGGTGTACTTGGCTGAGCGACCTGCAGACCGGAATCCGTGCTGGGTCTGCGCGAGTTTTACAAGCTGCTTCCGGACGTGGACCTGAAGGAGTGCTACTTCGAGGGCGCGTGGGGGTTCCGGAAGGACAGGTTTGTGCTGGCGAACTGGCGGGAGATGTCGGTCGGAGTTGGAGGACAGGGTGAGCTTCGCGCAACCGAGGATCGGTCGTCGGTACGTCTATCCGTCTGGAAAGGTCGATGTGGACACGCTGAAGACCAAGGGGGAGATCGCGCGTGCGTTCTGGGCGCTGACGTGCCGGTGGGGTGTACATGACCGCTGTCTGGGGTGCGCAGGTGCTGCGGTTGGTCAAGGCCGGGGACGTCGGGGAGGATCCGCGTGTGGTTGGTGAGTATCTGTTGTGTGCGTGTGGTGCTGGTCCGCGGGCTCGCTGGGCATTGTGGGGAGTGGGACATCATCGAGGCGGCACAGTACGCGGCCTCGGGTGGTCACACGGCCGTGGTCGATCTCTTGGCCGGCGAGTTCGGCGCGTGGATCGTTGTGG